>ENA-UONX01000014-UONX01000014.1-human-gut-metagenome-genome-assembly--contig:-P74old-NODE-14-length-275386-cov-51.571218_pt1 | contig 275386 bp, 230 predicted proteins | sample MGYA00242466_ERZ724013 | MGnify/ENA metagenome assembly ERZ724013 | reverse complement strand
GTCATGCCCCAAGGGGGCTAGTGCAAACCACCGGCACGGCCGGTGGTTATGATTGGTACGCCCGACACGATTCGAACGTGCGACCTACAGAGTCGGAGTCTGTCACTCTATCCAACTGAGCTACGAGCGCATCTATGAGATAAACGGCAGAGTGCCGATCATCGCTTTTTGAAAATGGTAGTCAAACAGTAGTCAAAGAACAAGCGGAAAAATGCTCTCACACCCGAAAAGTCCAGTCGTATCAACGGCTTTGGGCTTCTCTCAGCCGAATGGGGCAGAAACGTCGGAGTCTGTCACTCTATCCAACTGAGCTACGAGCGCATTTTTTACTGCCCATATAGTATAACAGATACGCGGCGGAAAGTAAAGCAGAAAAATGGCGGATTGCATTTTGAAGGAAAGCTGGTACAATGAAGAAAACGGGAGGCGAGGGTATGACGGCGGGGGAGCGGGTGTTTTCGGTCGTGCGCGGGCGGCTTTATGAGCGGCTGCCGGCGCTGGCGCTGCCGTTGGGGAAGCTTTCCTGCCGGGAGGCGGATGTGACGGTCGCCGGGACGGATGGGCGCGCGGCGCTCTTTGCGCCTGGTTTTCTGGAACGGGAATTTTTGGCCGGAAGCGAACTGCCGGAGCGGCTGACGCTGCATTTGCTGCTGCACCTCGTGCTCGGCCATCCGCAGAACAGGAGGGGCCGCGAGAAAGCACTCTGGGATACGGCCTGCGATCTTGCGGTTCTGCTGGTGCGGCACGCGCTTCTGCCGCAGGAGCGCGAAGCGCCCGATGCGTTCTCTGCCCGCTGTAAGCTGCAAGTGAAAAAAGCGGGCAGCGCGGAGGAGATTTACGCGCTTTTACAGGCGGAGCCGGAGCTTCTCACGCCGGACGAGCGGCTGAGCGCGGTACTGGACGAGCATTCCCGATGGGAGACGGTGCGCGCCGCAGACCGGCCTGCTGCCTCCAGCGAAGGGGACGAAACGGGTTTTCAGGCGCTCGGGCGGCTCCTGCCGCAGCCGCTGCCGGAAAAGCCTGTCATCGGAAGCGGGACGGGCGGCGCGGTCTTCTCGATCAAGCCGGATACGCGCGAAAGCGCGCCGATTGCCGCCGTGCTGCACGAGCTGTCCGAGACGCGCGAGAACCGTCATGTGTCCGGTGAGGAATTTCAATATGCCTGGTATCTCTACGGGCTGGAGCATTACGGCGGTATGCCGCTGATCGAGCCGCTGGAATATTCCGAGGAACGCCGTCTGCGCGAGCTTGCCGTTGTGATCGACACGTCGGCGTCATGCTCCCGGTCACTGTGCGCCGGATTTCTGGGGGAGCTTGCGGGGCTGCTGGGCCGTGAAAACCTGTTCTTCGATCGCTTTAATCTGCACGTGATCGAATGCGACTGCGAGGTGCAGCAGGATACACGCCTGACGACGCTGGCGGAGCTGTCCGATTGGCTGCGGACCATGACGCTGCACGGCGGCGGGGGCACGGACTTCCGCCCGGCGTTCCGGTACATTGACAGCTTGATCGAATCGGGTGAATTCGCGCATTTGCAGGGGATTTTGTATTTTACCGACGGCTACGGCGTGTTTCCAGATGCGCCGCCCGCGTACCGGGTGATTTTCGCCATGCTGCAGTACCGGTATGACGATATCGATTTGCCGCCGTGGGCGGAAAAGCTGGTTCTGGAAGCGGACAAGCCGAAAGGAGACGAAGCATGGATATAAAACAGGCAAAGCAGGAGCTGCGGCAGACCATCCGCGCCTATACGGCCAGAACGGAGGACGGCGTGTGGCGCATACCGCGCGAAAAGCAGCGGCCTGTCCTGCTCATGGGCCCGCCGGGCATCGGCAAAACGGCGATTTTGTCACAGCTTGCGCAGGAGGAGCACGTCGGCCACGTCTGCTACACCATGACGCACCACACGCGCCAGAGCGCGCTCGGCCTGCCGGTCATCGTCGACCGCACAGCGGCCGGGCGGCAGTTCCGCGCGACGGAATATACCATGAGCGAGATCATTGCCTCGGTCTATGCGCAGATGGAGAAAACCGGGCTTCGGACGGGGATTTTGTTTCTCGACGAGATCAACTGTGTCTCTGAGACGCTTATGCCCGCGATTTTGCAGATGCTGCAGAACAAGACCTTCGGTGTCCACGCGCTGCCGGAGGGCTGGATGATCGTGGCGGCAGGCAATCCGCCGCGCTATAACCAGTCCGCGCGGAGCTTCGACATGGCAACGCTCGACCGGGTGCGGCGCATCGATCTGGAGCCGAGCCTTGCTGTCTGGCAGGAATACGCTGCCGCGCACGCAGTTCATCCGGCAGTGCTGGCGTATCTGCGATTGCATCCGGAGCACTTTTTTGTCTGCGACGCGCAGCGTTCGGCGGGCAGCTTCGTGACCGCGCGCGGGTGGGAGGACCTGTCTGCGCTGCTGCTGACGTATGAAGCGCTCGGCTTTGTATGCACGCAGACGCAGACGCGGGAATATCTGCACGTGCAGGAAGCTGCGGCGGGCTTCGCGGCATTTTATGAGCTTTACCGCCGCTATGCCGCGTCGCTGCCGCTGGAGGCGCTTCTGCGCGGGCAGACGGACGCGGGCGCGGAGGCGCTGCGCGGTCTGCCGTTCGAGGGACGGCTGTCTGTTGTGGAATTTCTGCTGCACAGCCTGCAAACGCAGCTGTGCGCGATGGAGGACGCATCCGCGCTTGCGTTCAGTGCGGAGAGCTTTCTGAAAAGCGTTCCGGCAGGGGAGGGCTATGCCGCCCGTGCGGAAAAGCAGCTGGAAAACCGCCGCGCGGCGCTTCAGATCCGCCGGGAATGCGGCGTGCTGTCCGCCGAAGACGAACGGCGGGAGACGGCGTTTCTGACGCGATCGGACGCCGCGCTTGCCGCGCGATCAGACGCGGAGGCATTTGACGCGGTGCGGCTTCTGGCCGAAAGCGCCGGAACAGCGGCGGAGCAGAACAGGAAGAACACACTCTGCGCGCTTGAAAACAGCCTGCGCTTCGTCTGCGCGGCCTTCGGCGACGAGCAGGAGCTGTGGATCCTGCTGCACGGTCTGCAGGATTGCGGCGCGGCGGCATTCCTGCAAAAAGAAAACAGCTCCGTCTATCAGGAGCTGCTGTCCCGCGCAACGCCGGAAGCAAAGGCCGCGGCGCTGCGGGAGGAATTGAGCGGGGGAGCGGGACTGTGACAGATTAAGGCCGAAATGCGTCAGGCTTACGCAGAGAGCGACAGAAATTCGAATGGAATTGGTAGAGGCGGACGACTTGTCCGCACGGCGGAACGCAGTGAATTTCTTCGAAAAGTTGCGGCGAATTCGCACACACCCAACGCCTTCCCCGGTGGGGAAGCCTTGGGCGCTCCCGCGCCGGTGCTTTACCGAAAAGAAAAGTTCTTAATGCTGCAGCGTACCACAGAAGCTATGAAACATCGCCATTGTGTTTAGGGTGTATCTGAAAACTCATGATGTGACCGGCAGCGAGGGATTTTTGCGTTGCGCAAGACATTTTTTCGCAGGAATACTGACGTATTTCAAGGAAAAATGACGCGGCGCACCGCAAAAAGGCCCGCTGTCCGGGTGCGTTGGGAGTTTTCAGATACACCCTAAGGGAAGCTGTTTTGGGCGCGGTTAAAACAGATCCAGCATGGCGTCCAGATAGATGGCCTCGCGCACGTGCAGCTGATGCTCCGGCTTTGTCAGATAGTAGAGCAGAAATTCCAGAAGTATGGCGCTGCCGAGGCCGCGGCCTTCGAGCTTGAAATTGGTGAAGCCCATGGGCAGATAGACTGTCCGGATGTCCTGCGCGCTGATAAAGCCGAGGTTTTCCATGGCGCGGGAAAACCGGTAGCCGTCCGCTGCGCCGGGAGCGGTGCAGCGGTGCGGAGCGTCCTCGCCGAGCGTTTTCCGGCTGACGGCCTCGTAGCAGGCTTTGCGATCTTTGCAGCCGAACCAGCAGCATTCGTTGCACAGAAATTCTGTCTTGTCCTTCAGCGACTGCGGCAGTGTGCGCAGCTGTTCAAAGGCCCTGTTCAGCCGGAAATCCGGCACGACGAAGCGGAACGTTTCGCGCTCCAGCTCCTTCCGGAGCTGGGGAAAGCCGGTCAGCACCTTTGTCGTAGAAGAGACAAAGTAGAATCGCGGATAGGCAGTGCGCAGATAGTCCAGCAGCAGGTCGGAATGGACGATCACGCCGTTCTGCGGCCCGCCGGGTTCCGAGAACAGGCGGCAGAGCGCATTGCAGGCTGGATCGGACAGATGGGCCTCCGTCAGAAGGGAATTGCTGAACGTCAGCCGGGCGGAAAGGCCGTATTCCTGCGTCAGCGCCAGAACCGCGCGCGGGTCCTGCTTGCCGCAGCCCACGCGTCCGCCGCCCCAAATGCAGCCCTCCGGCGCGCCATAAATCGAGGCGATCTCGCACCAATCATAAAAATATTCCCGGTGCGCCCGGTAGAGCGGCAGAAAGACGCGGTAAAACTCATAAAATTCAAACAGGCCGGGCAGATGCAGCTGCGCACGTTTCGGTTCGGTCATGTGGTTGTCCTCTGATACGAAGCCCCGGTTTCCGTCTGGAAACCGGGGCATTGTGTGTGGTGGGGCAGGGGAGATTAGGCCTCTTCCTCTTCCTTCTTTGCGTCTTCGATGATCTTGGCCTGGTTCATCTGCGGGACTTCCTCGTAGCGGACGAACTTGAGCGTGTAGCTGCCGCGGCCCTGGCTCATGGCGCGCAGGTCGATGGAATAGGTGGTCATTTCGCCGATGGGGACTTCCGCCTCAACGATCTGATAGCCGGGGTTTTCGGGATCGGGGTTCATGCCCATGACGCGGCCGCGGCGCTTGTTGAGGTCGCCGATGACGTCGCCCATGTTGTTGTCGGGGATGAGAACCTTGAGTTCGCCGATCGGCTCGAGCAGGGTCGGGCCGGCGGTGGGCAGACCTTCCTTGTAGGCGATGCCGGCAGCGGTCTGGAACGCCATATCGGAGGAGTCGACGGGATGGTAGGAGCCGAAGTACAGCGTGGACTTCAGGAACACGACCGGATAACCGGCCAGAACGCCCTTGCCGACGCAGTTGCGCAGGCCCTTTTCAACGGACGGGATGAAGTTCTTCGGCACGCAGCCGCCGACCGTCTCATCCGCGAAGATCATCTCTTCGGACTCGGACTGCGGCTCGAAGCGGATGTAAACATCGCCGAACTGGCCGTGACCGCCGGACTGCTTCTTGTGACGGCCGTGGATCTCGACCTTCTTCTTGATCGTCTCGCGGTACGCGATCTTGGCGGGCTTGAGAACAGCCTCGACCTTATACTTGCTCTGGAGCTTTGCCATGAGGACGGACAGCTGCATATCGCCGACGCCCGCAATGATGAGCTCCTTGGTCTCGGGATCGTTGCCGTAGGTGAAGGACTCGTCCTCTTCTTTCAGCTTGACAAGGCCGTTGGCGATCTTGTCTTCGGTGCCCTTGACCTTGGCGTAGACAGCCATCTTGTACATCGGCTCGTCGTAGGTCATGCCCTTGATGCGAACGGTCTTGCCCGGCAGGCCGAGGGTGTCGCCGGTCTTGACGGAGGCAAGCTTCGTGAAGACGCCGATGTCGCCGCAGCAGACCTTGGAGGTCTTGGTGTTGTCCTTGCCCTTCGGGAAGAACATATTGCCGAGCTTTTCAGAATCGCCGGTGCGGACGTTGGTGACGGTGAGGGTGTCCTCCATGTCGCCGGAGATGACCTTGAAGTAGGAGTTCTTGCCGTACTGGTCAGCCAGCGTGTTGAAAACGAACGCCATCGGGCTGCCGTTCGGGTTGAGCTTGAACTCGGACTCGCCGCCCTCGTCGTCGACCTTGGTCATGGGCTTGCCCTCGAGGGGGTTCGGCGCATACTTGACGATGTTGGCCATCAGGTTGGTGGTGCCGAGGCCGGTGTAGGCGCAGCCGCAGAAAACGGGGGTCACGCTGCGGTCCCGGATACCGGCCTTGATGCCGGTCTGAAGCTCTTCGGCGGTAAACGGCTCTTCCATGAAGAACTTCTCCATGAGGGCCTCGTCAGTCTCCGCGACCTGCTCGTTGAGCTCGGCCATGTATTCTTCGATCCTGTCGTTGGCGTCTGCGGGCAGAGCGATCTCCTTGCCGTTTGCGTCATAGGCCTTCTTCTCAATCAGGTCGACCAGGCCGACAGCCGTTTCGCCCTGCATGATGGGGAAGGTGAACGGAATGACGGAAGCGCCGAACATTTCGCGCAGGGAATCGAGAACGTTGAAGAAGTTGGCGTGCTCCTCGTCGAGCTTGGAGACGTAGAACATGGCGGGAAGACCGGCCTTGGCGAGATACTTCCAGCCCTTTTCGGTGCCGACACCGATGCCGCTCTTGGCGGTCAGGCAGATGAGACCCGCGTCAACCACGCGCAGGGACTGCACGATCTGACCGGCAAAGTCAAAATAGCCCGGATTGTCGATCACGTTGAGCTTGCACTTGTTATATTCAACGGGAATGACGGAAGAAGAAATGGAATACTGTCTCTTCTTCTCTTCATCGTCAAAGTCAGAAACAGTGGTGCCATCGGCACGCTTGCCCAGACGGGTGATCGCCTTGGTGGTGAACAGCATACTCTCGCACAGAGCGGATTTGCCGTCGCCGCCGTGGCCAAGCAGGCAGATGTTGCGAATGTCATTGGCAGTATAGCCCATAGTAAAAATTACTCCTTTCTCCAGACGGGGCGCAAGACGGCGCGCTCCGTCCCTCGGCAGTTCTCATTTCGCCGACTCTTAAATTCCATTATATACGAATCCTCATAGGATTGCAATTAGAATCTTGTCAAATCCCATGAAAATCTGCGATTTTTCACGCGCGGCTATGCGCGGCCCGCCAAAAGTCCGGCCAGAAGCCCCGGAAGGAGCCACAAAGCCGTGTACAAAAACAGGTTCCAGCACGACGCGGCGAGGTCTGCGCCGAGGAATGTCAGCACAAACATCAGCCCCGCGCCGAGGATGCTTCCCACAAGGGCAATGCAGATGCACAAAATCGCCGTGCTCCGCAGTCCCCGCGCCGCGACAACGCTCCCGGCGAAGCTTGCAAAGCTGCTGCGGGCCATGAGCGCGCCCTGCGTTCCGCTGCGTACAGTCTCCGGCTCGGAAAGGGCCGCGCGCTCCTCCACGATGGGGAATTCAATGTGCTCGGGCGGGATCTTGTAGCGCTGCTTTAAAAACTGCGGCGTGATCATAAAATCGCGCGTGGCCAGCACCGGCACGAGCGCGCCTGCGCGCAGAACGGAGGCAAGACCGGCCCGGACGGATTCCGCCGGAGCGTAGTTGAGGGCGAAGACGGCGGTAAGCTCGCCGTTAACGGACAGATAGACCGCCTGCTTCAGCCGCGTCCCCTCCGGCACGCGCACACGCATGAGCTTCATGAACGCGATGGAGCCCATGAGCACGACGTCGCCCCGGATCGTCGCGCCGAGGCCGCCGCTTTCGTACCGGCGGAAGCTGTCGACGGTATAGCGCCTGCCGTTCTGGTCGTGCATCATCTGCTCGAACAGCGGGACAAGACCGCTGCCCGCCGTCTGTACGACGGCGTTGGCATAGCCGATGACCATGGGCGCGGGGCGGCTGCCGTAGAGCTTCATGCCGCCCTGCGTTACGTTCTGCGGCGGGAACAGGTCGGCGTCCTCAATGATCAGTCCGGCCTCACCGGACAAGATCCGTGCGCCCTGCCAGCCAGCGACGGCTGCGCCGACGCGGTACAGCTTTTTCGCAAACGTGGAAAACGGTTTGGCGTAGGCAATGAGCACGCCTGCGGGGAAGCCCGCCAGCAGCATGGCTGTCCACGACCAGAGAAAGCTCTTTCCGCCGCGCATCGCGGTCAGAATGGACAGCACGAGCGTCACCGCCGTCATGACAGGGGCATAGACGCGCATGATGCGGCTGCCCGCGTCCGGCATTTCCAGCTGGATGGCGAACTGTGCCGCGTCGCCCGGCGCACGGAAGATGCAGTCGTAGCCGTGCCACGCCTTTTCCTCCCGCATGGCGGCGACAGGCTCTTCCATGTTGCCTGCCGCGCGCAGCGACCTGCGCCGCGCCTCATATAATAAGCTCCGGCCCCAGAGGGCAAGCAGCAGCAGGACCGACGCGACCGTGCAGAACGGCGTTCTGCCCTGCATGACAGCAAAAAAAGCATCGACGATCACGGCACAGAGCACCACAAACAGCATACTGGTCTGATCGAACCGCAGACGCAGCGCCTGCATTACGCCGGACAGGCAGATATCATAGCTCAGAAGCGCCTGCGCAAGCAGAAGTCCCAGCATGATCGCGGAAAACACGCGAGAATAGCCGCTGAAATCCCCGATCACAGAGGATGCCGACAGAACCAGCAGCAGAATCGACGCCAGACACGTCAGTACGCTCAGCAGCAGCCGCAGCCGGACGCTGGAGGCGGCGGAATAGAACTGGTACGCGGCCTCCAGGGAAGAAAAGACGTGCTCAGGCTGCTCGGCGGCACGCTTTTTGCGGGCCTCCTTCTTCTGGAAGCGTTCGAGCTGACGGCGGCGCTTCTCGGCCTGCCGCCTTTCCCGGCGCTCAGCACGGGCGCGTTCACGCGCTTCTCTGGGGTCAGCTGCGGCTGGCTCCGGATCCGGTTCGCCCTGATAGGTCCAGACGGCGGGGCGCTCCGGCTCAGACTCTGTCTTTGTGTGGACGGGCGCAAAGCGGATGGTGTCGGCAGGCTCCTCGTCCTCCTCGGACGCAGGAGCATCGGGCGCACGTCCGGCTGGCGAAGCAAGCCGGACAGTCTCGCCGGGCTCTGCGGCCTGCTCCTCGCGCTTCGTCCAGCCGCCGAACTCGTTCATGATCTCCTCAAGCGAGTATTCCGGCTCCTCCTGCTCCGCAGGCGTCTTGTTCAGTTGTACTTCGTCCTCAGGACGCCTGGTTGGTTCCATAGTGTGCTCCATGTTTTGTGAATCTACCATACTCGCTTTGTAGGGGCCGATGCCCACATCGGCCCGGCAGGATGGGCCGCTTTTACGGAACTCTTCGGCAAAGTCGTGGCTGCCTCACGGGCCGATGTGGGCATCGGCCCTACAAACCGCCGTACCCGGCCCGCAGAGATCCAGGAACGGGAAATTACCCCCGCTGCCGGACGGCCTCATACAATAAAATTGCGGCGGCGTTCGATGCGTTGAGGGATGAAATGCGGCCGCGCATGGGAATACTGACTTTAAAGTCGCACGCTTCGGCGACAAGGCGGCTCATGCCGTCGCCCTCGTTTCCGATGACGATGGCTGCCGGACCCTTGAGATCGGCCTGATAGAGCGCCGTATTGCCGTCTGCCGCTGTACCGAAGACCCAGATCCCGGCCTTTTGCAGATCATGGATGGCGCTGACCAGATTGGCCACGCGCGCCACCGGCAGATATTCCAGCGCGCCCGCAGAGGCTTTGCCCACAACGGCGGTCAGACCGACGCTGCGGCGCTTTGGGATGATCACGCCATGCGCGCCCGCGCACTCTGCCGTGCGGATGATCGCGCCCAGATTGTGCGGGTCGGAAAGCTCGTCGCAGATGACGATCAGCGGGGCTTCGCCCCGGCTTTTCGCGTTTTCGAGAATTTCATCGACCGTTGCATAGGCGTGCGCCGCGACCATGGCAATGACGCCCTGATGCGCGCCCGTGGCCGAAAGCTGGTCGAGCTTGCGCCGGTCGGTTTCCACGACGGCGGCTCCTGCTTCCCTTGCCATGGAGGCCAGCCGTGCAAGGGCGCGGTCGGTTTCTCCGGCGGCGATGTAAAGCTTGTCGATGGGACGGCCTGCGGCAAGCGCCTCCTGTACGGCGTTGCGGCCCTCCAGCATATTTTCGGCGGCCTCCGCAGGCTCCTGCGCACGGCGGGCAGGCGGGCGGCGGTCGTTCCGGTTCCATTTTTTCTGTTCCATAGTTTCTCCAGCTTGTCATAATAATTCACAATATAGTATAACAGCTTCTTTCGGAAACCTCAATCCCAATCTCACAATTCACAGAAAATTTACCTGCCGGTGCAGGTTCTTCCTTGTAAATGCGAGGCGAGTGTGATAAGATTTGTAACAGAAAATTCCCTACTAAAACTTCCCACGTTTTCACAGAAGGAAGGTGCGTTTCTTGAATAACGACCCCAAAAACAAAAAACCGCAGGACAATAAGCCGCAGAACGGCGACGATGGACGGCAGGGTAGACGGATCATATTCCTGATGGTCGCGGCGCTGATCGCGACGCTGCTTATCAATTCGCTCTATACGACCATTGCCAACGCGTATCTGTCGGAGATCACCTATAACGAGTTCCAGACGTATCTCGACAAGGACGAGATCGCCGAGCTGGAGTTCCAGTCCGACCGCATGGTCATCCTGACGCGCGACGAGGCGAAAAAGCCGTCGTCGCAGCAGCGGCTGTACTACACCGGCTATATCCCCAACGTTTCGAATGACGATCTGAAAGACCGGCTCGACGCGCAGGGCGTGGAATACAACACCGAGATCGTCGAGCAGGCCAGCCCCATCGTGACCTTTGTCGTCACATGGCTGCTGCCGGTCATCATCATGTATGCCCTGTTCAGCCTTCTCATGCGCGGCATGACGAAGCGCATGGGCGGCGGCATCGGCGGCATCGGCGAGAGCAAGGCCAAGGTCTATATGGAAAAGTCCACCGGCATCACGTTTGCCGATGTGGCCGGACAGGACGAGGCCAAGGAATCGCTTGTCGAGATCATCGATTTCCTGCATAACCCGCAGAAATACGCCGCCATCGGCGCGAAGCTCCCGAAGGGCGCGCTGCTGGTCGGCCCTCCGGGCACCGGCAAGACGCTGCTGGCCAAGGCCGTCGCGGGCGAGGCAAGCGTTCCGTTCTTCTCCATTTCCGGCTCCGATTTCGTGGAAATGTTCGTCGGCGTCGGTGCAAGCCGCGTGCGCGATCTGTTCCAGCAGGCGGCGAAGGTCGCCCCGGCCATCATCTTTATTGATGAGATCGACGCCATCGGCCGCACGCGAGATTCCAAATTCGGCGGCAACGACGAGCGTGAGCAGACGCTCAACCAGCTGCTGGCCGAGATCGACGGCTTTGATTCGAGCAAGGGCGTCGTGATCCTTGCTGCGACGAACCGGCCTGAGATCCTCGATAAGGCGCTGCTGCGCGCGGGCCGCTTTGACCGCCGCATCATCGTCGATCGGCCCAATCTCGCCGGACGCTACCAGACGCTGCGCGTCCACACAAAAAATATCAAGCTGGCCGAGGATGTCGACCTGCACAAGATCGCGCAGGCGACTGCGGGCGCGGTCGGTGCAGACCTTGCCAACCTCGTCAACGAGGCGGCGCTGCGCGCCGTACGCATGGGGCGCAAGGCTGTCAACCAGCAGGATCTGCTGACGTCCTTTGAGCTTGTCATCGCGGGCACGGAGAAGAAGGGTACCGTTCTGACCGACACCGAAAAGCGCATCGTGTCCTATCATGAGGTTGGCCACGCGCTGGTCGCGGCGCTGCAGAAACACTCACAGCCCGTCTCCAAGATCACCATCGTCCCGCACACCTCCGGCGCACTGGGCTACACCATGCAGATGCCGGAGGAGGAAAAGTTCCTGTCCAGCAAAGAAGAACTCATCGTCGAACTCCAGACCATGCTGGGCGGCCGCGCTGCCGAGCAGGTCGTCTTCGGCATCGCCACGACCGGCGCGTCGAACGACATTGAGCGTGCGACGGAGCTTGCACGCAAGATGGTCACACAGTACGGCATGAGCGACAAGCTCGGCCTCATGGCGCTGTCCACCGTCTCGAACCCGTATCTCGACGGCAGCACGATGATGAACTGCGCCGACTCTACGTCCTCCGCGGCGGACGAAGAGATCCACAAGCTGCTCATGGACTGCTACGCGGACGCGAAAAAGCTTCTTGTCGAGCACCGTTCGCTTCTTGACGAGATCGCGATGTACCTGCTGAGCAAGGAGACCATCACGGGCGACGAGTTCATGGCCTACGTCAACGCCGACAGCAAAAGGCTGACGGACGGCAGCGAGGCGGAAGAACCGCCCGAGCAGACCGAGGCCCCGTCCGAATCCGAATAAAACCACTCGTGCCCCTGCTGGAAAGCGGGGGCACAGTTCGTTTGCCCCAACCTCCCGGCCTTCTCCTGCCGTGGAGAGGTGCATTTTCAGGGAAAATGACGCAGAGGAGTCCGGGAAGCTCCCGTGCCGGTACGGCACAGAAAAAATAGCGCGATCCCGCTTGACGCGCAGGGGGAAAGCCTCTATAATAGGGAAGCTTTTGCGGCAAATGATACGAAAAAGAGGAACTGTCGTTATGGCAAGATCGCGTTCCGCCCGTGCGGGCGGTATTCAGATGACCGAAGGGTCGCTATACAAAAATATCCTGCTGTTCAGCGTTCCGCTCATCTTTTCGCAGCTTTTGCAGGTGCTGTTCAACATGGCGGACGTCGCTGTTGTCGGGAAATTTTCCAGCGCGACAGCGCTCGGCTCCGTCGGCTCTACGTCAACGCTTGTCACGCTGTTTACGGGCTTTCTCATCGGCCTGTCCAACGGCGTCAATGTCCGCGTGGCGCAGTATCTCGGCGCACGTCAGGAAGAAGACACGCGAAATTGCGTCCACACGGCGCTGATTTTGTGTACGCTGTCCGGCGTCGTGATCGCGGTTCTTTGCTTTTTCCTGGCCGCGCCGATGCTGGAGCTGCTGAAAACGAAGGACGATCTGCTGCCCGGCGCGGTGCTCTATTTCCGCATTTACGCGCTCGGTATGCCGGCGCTCGGCATTTTCAACTTCGGCAACGCCGTCCTGAGCGCCAGCGGCGACACGAAGCGGCCCCTGGCCTATCTGACGGCGGCAGGCATCCTGAATGTGATCCTGAACCTGTTCTTCGTCATCGTCTGCAAAATGGCCGCCGACGGCGTGGCGCTGGCAAGCATCATCTCACAGTATCTGTCGGCGGTTCTGGTGCTTCTGCACATGACGCGGCTGACAGACAGCTGCCGCGTGGAGTGGAAGCTTCTGCGCCTGCATGGCAGCGAGGTCGGGCGCATTCTCGGCCTCGGCGTCCCGGCGGGGATCCAGCATATGATCTTTGCGGTCGCGAATCTGTTCATTCAGGTCGGCATCAACTCGTTTGATTCGACCGTCGTTTCCGGCAACTCCGCCGCGGTCAACGTGGACAACGTGATTTATAATGTCATGGCCGCGTTCTATACCGCCTGCTCGACCTTCATGGGCCAGAACTGGGGCGCAGGGAAAAAGGACCGGATGATGAAGAGCTATTACATCAGCCTCGGCTATTCGTTCGCGATCGCGGCGGTTCTCGGCGCGGCGTTTCTTCTGTGCGGCGAACCGTTTCTGTACATCTTCACAAACGACGCGGACGTCGTCGCCGCAGGCATGGAGCGGATGCGGATCATGTGCTTCTCCTACTGCGTCAGCGCCTTCATGGACTGCACCATCGCTGCCTGCCGCGGCCTTGGCCGCAGCTTTGTGCCGACGGTGATCGTGATCATGGGCTCATGCGTGTTCCGCGTGATCTGGGTCTATACGATCTTCGCGCATTTCCACACCATTCCGTCTTTGTATCTGCTCTACATCTTCTCGTGGACGATCACTGCCGCGGCGGAGATCCTCTATTTCATTCGCTGCTGCCGCCGTCTGCGCACGGCGCAGACAGCCTGACGAAGACGCGCACGATTCTGGTCATATCTCCGCGTGATGGTTCGGATCTCACGCGGATATAAGCTGCTATGATGTGCCCCGGCCCTGTCCAGACGCGGACAGGGCCGGGGATTTTCCATTCGTGCGCATATTCGCCGATTTTTGACTTGAGAAGTGCGGGAAAGCGTGATAAAATAAATCAAATTGGACCCTTCACGAAAAGGAGCAGAGAATACTATGGCACTGAGAAAGATCGTGACGGTGGGCGACCCCATTCTGACGAAGGTCTGCCGTCCTGTCACAAGGTTTGACCAGAAGCTTGCGATTTTGATCGAGGACATGATCGAGACGATGCACAACGCGAACGGCGTGGGCCTTGCCGGGCCGCAGGTCGGCGTGATGCGCAGGCTCTGCGTCGTCGATACCGGCGAGGAAGACGTAGAGCTTGTGAACCCCGAGGTCGTCGAGGTCAGCGAGGAAACGCAGACCGGCGTGGAGGGCTGTCTGAGCCTGCCCGGCAAATACGGCATCGTCACCCGTCCCGAGCACGTTGTTGTCCGCGCACAGGACCGGAACGGCGACTGGTACGAATATGAGGGCGAGGATATCGTCGCCCGCTGCTTCCTGCATGAGATCGACCATCTCGACGGCCATATGTACACCGAGATCGCTGAACGGATGCTCACGCCGGAGGAGCTGGAGGAGATGACCCGGCAGGAGGAAGAGGAGGACGGGGAATGAGACTCGTCTTCATGGGCACGCCCGAGTTTGCAAGGGCGTGTCTGGAAAAGCTGCATTCGGACGGCTTTGACATTGCCGCCGTCTATACCAAGATCGATACGCCGAAAAACCGCGGCATGAAGCTCATCCCGTCGCCCGTCAAGGAATATGCCCAGTCTGTGGGCCTGCCGGTGTATCAGCCGCAGTCCTTCCGGGACGAGGAGACGGTGCAGCAGCTGCGGGAGCTGAAGCCCGATCTGCTGGTCGTCGTCGCCTACGGAAAAATTCTGCCGCAGGCCGTGCTGGATATCCCGAAATACGGCGCGATCAATATGCACGGCAGCATCCTGCCGCAGCTTCGCGGCTCCGCGCCCGTGCAGCGCTCCATCCTGAACCACTGCGATGAGGCCGGCGTCACCGCCATGTACCTCTCCGCAGGCATGGACGAGGGCGATATCATTGAGATCCGCAAAACGGCAATCCAGCCGCTGGAAACCTCCGAGGAGCTGATGGCGCGCCTTGCGCAGCTCGCCGCGCCCCTCTGCGCCGATACCGTCCGCTCGATCGAGGCTGGGACGGCTCCGCGCATCCCGCAGGATAACGCCCGCGCGACCTACGCGCCCATGCTGTCCAAGGAGGAAAGCCCCATCGACTGGAACCAGCCCGCGAGATTCATTGTCGACCACGTGCGCGGCCTTGTCCCGTGGCCCGTCGCCACGGCGGAGCTTGGCGGCACGGAATTTAAAATTTACCGTGTGGAATATGCCGATCAAAAAACGGAGAAAGCCCCAGGTTCGCTCGTCGCGCTGACGAAAAAGGGCCTGCTCGTCGCCTGTCAGGACGGCAATACCGTTCTTGTCCGTGAGCTGCAGGCCAAGGGCGGCAAGCGTATGCCCGCCCCCGATTATTTCCGGGGACATCCGATCACCATCGAATAAGAGGTAGCTATGAACGCAAGAACGACGGCGCTGTCCGCGCTGATTGCCATGCGGCGGCAGAACGCCTGGGCCGACGGCGCGCTGAAGGACTATACGGCCCGCGACCGGCTCGACCGCCGCGACGCGGCGCTGGCTGCAAGGCTGTTATACGGCGTGGTGCAGAATCGGATGCTGCTGGACTTTTATCTTGCGCAGGCCGTAGCGGCCCCGCTGACAAAATTACAGCCGGTCGTGCTTGATATCCTGCGTCTCGGCGCGTATCAGATCTTATTTCTGGATAAGATCCCCGTCTCTGCCGCCGTCAATGAAGCGGTCGAGCAGACGAAGACCTATGCGAACAAACGCGCCGCCGGTCTGGTCAACGGTTCGCTGCGCACCCTTGCCCGCAGAAAGGACGAGCTGGAAAAGCCGCACGATCTGGCCACGAAATACTCTCACCCGCAGACGCTCGTCGACTGCCTGCGTGCGTCCATGGACGAGGAAACGCTCGAAGCCTTCCTCGCCGCCGACAACGACATTCCCAAAACGGCGCTTCAGGCAAATCCCCTGAAGGCATCTGCAGAGCAGGTGGCTGCCGCGCTGGACGAAGCGGGGATCGCCTGTGAGCCGCACCCGTGGCTGCCCGGCTGCTTCCTCGTCTCCGGCACGGGCAATCTCGAATCGCTGCCGCTGTTCCAGTCCGGCGCGGTCTATGTGCAGGACGCCGCCGCGAAGCTGGCCGTGCTGGCCTCCGGCGCAGCGCCCGGCATGCGCGTGCTCGACTGCTGCGCGGCCCCCGGCGGCAAGAGCTTCGCCGCCGCCATGCAGATGGAAAATACGGGCAGCATCCTGTCCTGCGACCTGCACGCGCATAAGATTTCCCTGATCGAAAAAAATGCCGCCCGGCTCGGCATTTCCATCCTGAAGGCCGAACAGCGCAGTGCGTCGGAGTTTGACCCCGCGCTCGAAGCGCAGTTTGACCTCGTCATCGCCGACGTGCCGTGCTCCGGCCTCGGCGTCATCCGCAAAAAGCCGGACATCCGCTATAAGCCGCTGGACGCCATCGAGCGCCTGCCGGAGGTGCAGCGCGCCATTCTGGAAACCGTCAGCCGCTATGTAAAGCCCGGCGGCGCACTCCTTTACAGCACCTGTACCGTCCGAAAAGAGGAAAACGAGGCTGTCGCCCTGCCGTTTTTGCAGGCACACCCGGAATTTTCACTGGAACCGTTCCCAGTCCCGGACGGACTTGACCTTCCCAACGAGGGCTATGCCGCGCTCCTGCCGCACAAACACGCGGCGGACGGCTTTTTCATCTGTAAGCTGAGGAAACACGCATGAAACAGGATATCAAATCCATGACGCTGGCCGAGCTGCAAGACGCGTTCGCGGCGCTTGGTGAACCGAAATTCCGCGCAAAGCAGGTCTTCGCGTGGCTGCACCGCGGCGCGGTCAGCTTCGAGGCCATGACGAACCTCTCCAAGCCCCTGCGCGAAACGCTTGACAGCCTCTATTTCATCAATAAGCCCACCGTCGCCCGCAAGCAGATCTCCAGGCTTGACGGGACGATCAAATATCTCTGGAGGCTGCGTGACGGCAACTGCGTCGAATCCGTCGTCATGCAGTACCACCACGGCAACACCGTCTGCATCTCCTCGGAGGTCGGCTGCCCGATGGGCTGCAAGTTCTGCGCGTCGACCATCGGCGGCCTTGTCCGCAGGCTTGAGCCGTCGGAGCTTCTTGATCAGGTGCTCTTTTCCCAGCTGGATTCCGGCCTGCCGATCTCCAACATTGTCCTGATGGGCATCGGCGAACCATTGGATAACTTCGACAACGTCATGCGTTTTCTGGAGCTTGTCAACAGCCCGGACGGCATGAACATCGGGATGCGCCACATCAGCCTTTCCACCTGCGGCCTCGTCGACAAGATCGAACAGCTTGCCGAACGCGATCTGCAGCTGACGCTTTCCGTGTCCCTGCACTCGCCGGACGACGAATCGCGCAGTAAGATCATGCCCGTCAACCGCCGCTGGCCGGTCGACACGCTGCTGTCTGCCTGCCGCGACTACTTCGCGAAGACCGGGCGGCGCATTTCCTTTGAATATACCATGATCGACGGCGTGAGCGACAGCCCGGAGCAGGCGCAGCTGCTGGCAAAGAAGCTGGCCGGAATGGGCGCGCACGTCAATATGATCCCACTCAACAACGTCACCGAAAGCGGCCTGCATACCTCATCCAGACAGGCCATCCGCCGCTTCCAGACCATTCTGGAGGAAAACGGCGTCACCGCGACGCTCCGCCGGACGCTCGGCAGCGATATCGACGCTTCCTGCGGCCAGCTGCGCCGCAAATATGAATCAAACTGACTGAAGGAGGAATCTCCATGCAGACCTGGGGTTTGACCGATCCGGGCAATATCCGGCAGCAGAATCAGGATTCCTACGCGATCGTGCCGTTTGGCCGCGACCGTGTGCTCATGATCGTCTGCGACGGCATGGGCGGCGCGAAATCCGGAAACGTTGCCAGCAGCCTCGCCGTCGAGGTCTTCACGGACGAGGTGCGCCGCACGCAGCGCCCCGGCATGACACCGGAAAAGGCCGCCGCCATGCTTCGCAGCGCACTGGAGCTGTCCAACAGCGCCGTCTATGAGCAGTCGCAGCTGAGCGATGATTTTACCGGCATGGGCACGACGCTCGTCGCCGCCTGGATCAGCCGCGATCTGGCCGTCGTTATCAACGTCGGCGACAGCCGCGCCTACCACTTCACCCGCGAGGACGTGCGCCTTATCACGCGCGACCATTCCATGGTCGCCTACATGGTCGAGCGCGGAGAGCTGACGCAGGAACAGGCCAAGCTCCACCCCGGCAAAAACGTCATCACCCGCGCCGTCGGCACCGAGCCGGAGGTCGAGGGCGATATCTTCACCTGCCGCCTGCGCCGCGACGAGTGCATTCTGCTCTGCTCTGACGGCCTTTCCAACGAAATGGCCGATCAGGAAATGCTCTTTGAGGTCGTCCACGGTCTGAGCAAAAGCGACTGCTGCCAGCGGCTGCTGCACATCGCCAAGAACCGCGGCGCACCCGACAACGTGACCGTCACGCTGGCGGCTGTCTGACGGGAGGGCGCATAGGATGAAATTTTTCGGAAAGGAGCGAGCCTGATGGACCGATACATCGGAAAGCTGTTGGATAACCGCTACGAGATCCTTGAAAAAATCGGCTCCGGCGGCATGGCGGACGTCTACAAGGCCCGCTGTCACCGCCTCAACCGGCTCGTGGCCATTAAAATATTAAAGGAAGACCTCTCGCAGGATGCAGAGTTCCGCCGCCGCTTCCACGCCGAATCGCAGGCCGTCGCCATGCTCTCGCACCCGAATATCGTGAGCGTCTACGACGTGTCGCGTTCAGACAACATCGACTACATCGTCATGGAGCTGATTGAGGGCATTACCCTCAAGCAGTATATGGAGCAGAAGGGCACGCTCAACTGGCGCGAGGCCCTGCACTTCTCCACGCAGATCTGCAAGGCACTTGAGCACGCGCACAGCCGCGGCATCGTCCACCGTGACATCAAGCCCCATAATATCATGATTTTGAAGGACGGCAGCGTCAAGGTCGCGGACTTCGGCATTGCCCGCGTCTCCTCCGCACAGAACACCCTCACGCGCGAGGCGCTCGGCTCCGTCCACTATATCTCGCCCGAGCAGGCCAAGGGCGCGCAGGTCGACTGCCGCGCCGACCTCTATTCTCTCGGCGTCGTCATGTACGAAATGCTGACGGGCCGCCCGCCGTATGACGGCGATACGCCCGTTTCTGTCGCCATTCAACACATTAACGGCCATCCCACCATGCCGCGTGAGCTGAACCCCTCCATTCCGCTCGGCCTTGAGCAGATCACCATGCACGCCATGACGGCGGAGCTGTCGCACCGCTATCCCTCGGCGACCCGTATGCTCCACGATCTGGAGGAATTCCGTAAGGAGCCGAACATCGTCTTTGACTTTACCGCCGAGGCCGACAGCATCGACGTGCAGCGCCTTCTGAACGACCCCGATTATATGCCCAAGACGCTGGGCCGCACGAACGCGGTCAAGGGCGCGCTTGCCGACGCGGTCGCGAAGAAAAAGCAGCTCGAGCAGGACAAAAAGGCCCAGCAGGACGCCTCACGGCGCGGCAGCCGCATCGCGGTCATCGCCGGCGTCGTCTGCATCGCGCTGGCCGTAATCGTCATCTGCTATTTCCTGTACAATTATTTCTTCTCCGGCCTGTTTGGAAAGACGGAGGAAACGGCTGTCCCGCGGCTCATTGGCCTGACCGCCGACCAGATCCGGGCCGAGGATTATCCGGACTTCGTCATTCAGATCGACGGCTATGTCGAAAGCAGCCAGTATGCGGCGGGTGTCGTCGTCGACCAGTCCCCGCTGCCTGAAAAGCAGGCGAAGGTCGGCAGCACCATCAAGCTGACCGTCTCTGCGGGCGTCAGCGAGACGAAAATGCCGCCGCTTGTCAATCTCACGCGGCAGAACGCCGAGCAGCAGCTGAACGCCCTCGGCCTGAACCTGAACATTCAGATCGAGGAGCGCAAGGACGATATCTATACCGAGGGCTATGTCATCCAGACAGACCCGGTCAGCGATACGCCGCTCACCAGCGGCCAGACCGTTACCCTCGTCGTCTCGCTCGGCCCGGATATCGATCTGACCGAGGTTCCGACGCTCGTTGGCGAGGACGTGGACAAGGCGCTGCAGATGATCGCGGACGCCGGACTGCAAAACGGCAGCATCCGCAGCGACGACAGCGACCTGCCCGCGGGCACGGTCACGTTCCAGTCCATCGACGGCGGCCAGATGGTCAAAAAGGATACCGTCATCAATCTGCGCGTGTCCAAAGGCCCGGAGGAGGCCGCGACCCCGGTCGTGACCAATCTGACGCAGGATCAGGCTGTTCTGCAGGACGAGCAGGTCACGCTCTCCATCTCCGCCTATGCCTCCGACGACGGGACGCTCCGCTACGCCTGGTACATGAGCACCGACGGCGGCTATGAAAACGCCGCGCTCGTCTCGCGCAGCCGGGAAGGGAACACCACCTGCGCTGCCGATACCTCCGTCCCCGGCACGTATTACTATTTCTGCGTCGTGGAAAACTCCCTCGGCGACGATACGAAGACCACCAAGTCCAACATGATCGAGGTCGTCGTGCAGGAGAAGACCGTCGAGAAGACCATCGAGATCAATCTCCCGAACAAGAACGGCCTGTATGAGATCACCGTCTATGTCGACGGCGTGCTGCAATACGGCCCGGCCTCCGTGTCGATCACAGACGACCGCTCTGCGATTGTCGAGGTCACGGTCAGGGGCAAGGGTACGCTCCCGGTCGACGTCTACCTCGACGGCGCGATCTACGATTCGCAGCTGATCCTGTTTGAGTAAGCGCATGGAAGAGTATCGCATCATCAAAGCCCTGAGCGGCTTCTATTATGTACAGACGGAGGACGGCGTTGTCGAGTGCCGCGCCAGAGGCCGCTTCCGGCGGCAGGACCAGTCGCCCCTCGTCGGCGATTTCGTCCGTATCACCCGGCAGGGGGACAAGGGTGTTCTGGAGGCGCTTCTGCCCCGGAAAAACGCGTTTATCCGCCCGGCGGTCGCCAATATCGACCAGCTCGTCGTGCTGGCCTCCTGCGCCATCCCGGTGACGGAGCCGTTTCTCATCGACCGCGTCCTCGCCATCGCCCAGCTGCAAAGCGTCCCGGCCCTCGTCGTCGTCAACAAGGACGATCTGGCTCCGGCGCAGCCCCTTGCGGAGATCTACCGCAGAGCGGGCGTCCCCGTGCTCGTCACGAGCGCGGAAACAGGCGAGGGCATCGAGGCCCTGCGCGAAGCGCTTGCAGGAAAGCTCTCCTGCCTGACCGGAAATTCCGGCGTCGGCAAATCCAGCCTTCTGAACCGCGCCTGCCCGCAGCTTCAGCTGCCCGTCGGCGAGGTTTCGGAAAAGCTCGGCCGCGGTCGCCATACCACGCGCCACATTGAGCTTTACAGCCTGGGAAGCAATACGTTCGTCGCCGATACCCCCGGCTTCTCCGCGTTCGACACCGAGCGCATGGAGCTGGTGCACAAGGAGCAGCTGCAATATGCCTTCCCGGAGTTCGCTCCGTATCTCGGCCATTGCCAGTTTCCAGACTGCGCCCACCGGAAAGAGCCCGGCTGCGCCGTCCGTAAGGCCCTCGCCGAAGGAAAAATCGGCCAGACCCGCTATAGCAGCTACGAGCGCCTGTACGAGCTGGCCAGCCAGCTCAAGGAATGGGAGCTCAAATGAAAAACCCGCGCCCGGACGTATAACAAGCCGTCCGGGGGCGGGTTTCATTCTATTAGAGAGAAATGGGATTACAGCTGGACAGGCGAAACTCATTCGTGCTGCGGTTCTTCTCGTGCCTTTGCTTTTTTAATGTACCGGTAAATGCTTGCCTGCGAACAGGACAGCTTTTTGACCGTGAACTGCACCGCGCCGCGCAGCTCGAACATCCCCTGCTCGTGCAGCTGGGCGATGATGCGGGTGCGCTCGGCCTGCGTCAGGCGGTCGAGCGGCACGTTGACGGACTTCGTGACCGTCTCGAACAGCTCCTCCATGAGGCTGTTCATGTCCGACTGGAAATGCTCCGCCGGGACGGCTGCCGCGTGCTGCGGCTGCATGGGCTGCTTGGCGGGCGCGTCGACAGGGAAGTAGTGGTGATGGACAAAATCGTCCGGGTGGATGAGCTTGAGAATGGCGTCGCTGATCTCGTGGAACCGGCTGTCGTCAAAATTGATGCACAGCAGGCCGACCAGCTTGCCGCCGTCCTTGATAAACATCGTGCTCGAACGGATGGTCTTTCCGTTTGCAAGCTGTCCGGTGTAGTTCAGATTATAGTCGCTCGTCTCGTACTGCTTCTGCATGATCATGCGCAGCGCCGCGTTTGTGATCGGTGCGCCGACGTCGCGGCCGCTGATGGTGCCGTTGGCAATGGCGGCCACGCGGCTGGTTTCCGGCAGGATCTCATGCAGTACGACCTCATAATCCGGCCCAAGCGTTGCGCCGAGGTATTCGACCAGCACGGTATACTGCCGAAGCATCTGTTCCGTCATAGGGCTTCCTCCTTATGATTTGTCCGTATTTCTCATACTAGCACAGTTTTTTCGCGAACGCAACGAAATCCGCCCGATTATCTCACTGTATTTTCTCAAAACGAGAAATATTTTTTTAACATACGAAAATTAGCAGTAAAAATTGTGCGAAATACACAATTTTGAGTTTTTTATCTGGTGGTTTACAGTAATTATATTGACAACTGAATCGCGGAGTGATAAACTCTTATCATAATGAGGAGGTGAGGACAGTTTATGAAAACCGTCATTTCTACTGAAAAGGCCCCCGCGGCCATCGGACCGTATTCGCAGGGCATCCAGGCAGGCAGCCTGATCATCACATCCGGCCAGCTGCCCATCGACCCGGCAACCGGCGCGTTCCCCGCAACCATCGAGGAGCAGACCCGTCAGTCCCTCGAAAACTGCAAGGCAGTTCTCGCAGCGGCAGGCGCGGCCATGGAAAACGTCATCAAGACGACCGTTTTCCTCAGCGACATGAACAACTTCGCAGCCATGAACGGCGTGTACGCCACGTTCTTCGAGGGCGCTTGCCCCGCGCGCAGCGCAGTTGAGGTCGCACGTCTTCCGAAGGATGCGCTCGTCGAGATCGAGTGCATCGCCGTCCTGTAAGCAGGAAAAAACCGTGAATTGATACTGTCCGCCAGGCGCCGGCAGAAAACCTGTCTGCGACGACCGGGGTATCTCCAAAACAATCGGCGTAAAACGCCAATACTAATGGAGGTCAGTATTATTATGAGCAACGAATATCCGCTGAATGTCCCCGCGCCCCATCATTTTACCTTTGCCGTCCGCGATATTCCCGACGTTACCGTCGAGCAGCGCGAACGCGTCCTGAAAGCCACCCATTATAATGAGTTTGCATTCCCCGCCGGTATGCTGACGGTCGATATGCTCTCCGACTCCGGCACCACCGCCATGACCAACCACCAGTGGGCCTCCCTGTTCCTGGGCGACGAGGCATATGGCCGCAACACCGGCTACTATGTCCTGCTCGACACCTTCCGCGACATCTTTGAGCGCGGCGGCGAAAAGAACTGGAAAAAGATCCTCGATCTTGTCCGCACCGACTGCCGCGACGTCGAGACGATGATGGAAAAGGTCTACCTGCCCGAATACGAGGGCGGCCTGTTTAACGGCGGCGCAGCCCAGATGGAGCGCCCCAACACCTTCATCATCCAGCAGGGCCGCGCAGCGGAATCCGTTCTGATGGAGATCGTCAAGAAGATCCTCGCCGCCCGTCATCCGGGTAAGGTCTTCACCATCCCCTCCAACGGCCACTTCGACACCACCGAGGGCAACATCAAGCAGATGGGCTCCATCCCCAGAAACCTCTATCATAAGGAGCTTCTGTATCAGGTACCCGAAGGCGGCAAGTACGAGAAGAACCCGTTCAAGGGCAACATGGACATTGAGAAGCTGGAGCAGCTCATCACCACTGTCGGCCCCGAAAATGTCCCGCTGGTCTTCACCTGCATCACCAACAACCCCATCTGCGGCCAGCCGGTCTCCATGGGCAACATCCGTGAGATCAACCGCGTCGCGCACAAGTACAACATCCCCCTGATCTTCGACGTCGCTCGCTGGGCTGAAAACTGCTACTTCATCAAGATGAATGAAGAAGGCTACGCCGACAAGTCCATCGCCGAGATCGCCACCGAGATGTTCTCCTACTGCGACGGCTTCTGTATGTCCGCCAAGAAGGATGGCCACGCCAACATGGGCGGCATGGTTGCCTTCCGCGACAAGGGCCTGTTCTGGCAGAACTTCTCCGACTTCAACGAGGACGGCACCGTCAAGACCGACGTCGGCGTTCTGCTCAAGGTCAAGCAGATCTCCTGCTACGGCAACGACTCCTACGGCGGCATGTCCGGCCGTGACATCATGGCGCTTGCTGTCGGTATGTACGAAAGCTGCGACTTCAACTACATGGACGAGCGCATCAAGCAGTGTGAATATCTCGCACAGGGCTTCTACAAAGCAGGCGTCAAGGGCGTCGTTCTTCCCGCCGGCGGCCATGCTGTGTACATCAACATGGATGAGTTCTTCGACGGCGAGCGCGGCCACGAGACCTTCGCGGGCGAAGGCTTCTCGCTTGAACTGATCCGCCGCTACGGCATTCGTGTTTCCGAGCTGGGCGACTATTCCATGGAATACGACCTCAAGACCCCGGAGCAGCAGGCAGAACTGGCCAACGTCGTGCGCTTCGCCATCGACCGCAGCCGCCTCACGCAGGAGCATCTCGACTACGTCATCGCAGCCGTCAAGGCTCTGTATGAAGACCGCGAATCCATCCCCAACATGCGTATCGTCTGGGGCCACAACCTCCCGATGCGCCACTTCCACGCGTTCCTCGAGCCGTATCCCAACGAGGAAAAGTAAGAAACTCAGAAGAAAGTAAGTAAACCTGGACGGCGCTGCGCCGGAACCTCCGGCGCAGCGTGACAGTCGAATCCAACATTCTTATTGGAGGGAAAGAAATGGCTGACAAACAGACAACCACACAGCGCGACGGCTTTAAATCCAAATGGGGCTTTATTCTGGCCTGCATCGGTTCCGCCGTCGGCATGGGCAACATCTGGCGCTTCCCCATCATGGTCTCCCTTTGGGGCGGCATGACATTCCTGATTCCGTATTTCATCTGCGTCATCCTCATCGGCTCCACCGGCGTTATCGGTGAGTTCGCGCTCGGTCGTGCCACCGGTGCAGGCCCCATCGGCGCGTTCGGTAAGTGCACCGAGCTGCGCGGCAACCGCAAGATCGGCGAAGCCATCGGCTTCATCCCGGTTCTCGGCTCCATGGCGCTGGCCATCGGCTATACCGTCGTCATGGGCTGGATCTTCAAGTACACCGCGATCGCCATCACCGGCGATATGCACGCCATGGGCCAGGATATGGCGGCCATCGGCGGCCACTTCGACATCGTTGCGATCAGCAACCTGCCGTGGATCATCGTTGCAATCGTTGCCTCGTTCGCCATCATGGCGATGGGTGTCTCCGGCGGCATTGAGAAGGCCAACAAGGTCATGATGCCGGTTCTGTTCTTCCTGTTCGTGGGCCTCGGCATCTACATTGCGTTCCTGCCCGGCGCAAGCGAAGGCTACAAGTACATCTTCACGCTCGATCCCAAGGGCCTTGCAAATCCGATGGTCTGGATCTTTGCCTTCGGTCAGGCGTTCTTCTCCCTGTCCGTCGCGGGCAACGGCTCCGTCATCTATGGCTCTTATCTGCCCAAGAATGAAAACCTGCCTGGCTCCGCCAGAAACGTTGCGATTTTCGACACGCTGGCTGCTCTGCTCGCCGCGTTCGTTATCATCCCCGCCATGGCAGCGGGCGGCGCTCCGCTGGAGAGCGGCGGCCCCGGCCTCATGTTCGTCTGGCTGGTCAATGTTCTCAACGGTATGCCCGGCGGCCGGATCATCGGCGTCATCTTCTTCGTCTGCGTTCTGTTCGCCGGCCTCAGCTCCATCATCAACCTGTATGAAGCACCCGTTGCGACCCTGCAGGATAACCTGAAGCTGAAGCGCGTTCCGGCTACTGCCATCATCCTTGTCATTGGCTGCGTGATCGCAATCCTCATCCAGGAGATCACCTCCGACTGGATGGACGTCGTTTCGATCTACATCTGCCCGCTCGGCGCTCTGCTGGCCGGTATCATGTTCTTCTGGGTCGCCGGTAAGAAATTCGTCCTCGACGAAGTCAACGACGGCCTCCAGAAGCCAATCGGAGGCTGGTTCTATCCGCTTGCCAAGTATGTCTACTGCATCCTCTGCATCGTAGCGCTTGTTGCAGGCGCAGCCCTCGGCGGCATCGGCTGATATACCATTCCAATTTCCCAAAACGCGCGTACCGGCTCCCCGGTACGCGCGTTTGCACTTAGGGTGTATCTGAAAACTCCCAACGCACCCGGACAGCGGGCCTTTTTGCGGTGCGCCGCGTCATTTTTCCTTGAAATACGTCAGTATTCCTGCGAAAAAATGTCTTGCGCAACGCAAAAATCCCTCGCTGCCGGTCACATCATGAGTTTTCAGATACACCCTAGGACAAGACTGTGACGTTCGGTTTATACGAAAAAACCAAAACCGAACGCATCTGGTAGGGGCGGGGCTCTGCTCCGCCCGGCAGGATACGGTGGTTTTATGGAGCTTTACGGCGAACTTGTATGCACTTGCCTGTTTAACTGTCGGGGCGATGTGGGCGTCGACCCCGACAACCAGCCGTGCGGACACTTACGGATTCGCCGCAGATTTCTGAAAAAAGCACTGCATCCCGCAGGTGGACAGAGTCGTCCGCTCCTACGAACCGACCTGCTGCAAAACAGGTCTTTTAATGAAACAACAGCCGCTCCCGGATTGAACCGGGAACGGCTGGTTTTATGTCTTTATCGCAGTGTCACGCCGAGGTCGTTTTTGAGCTTTTCCAGAACGGCGTTCGTGACACCGGTGGTGTCCTCGTCGGTGAGCGTGCGGTCGTCCGCGCGCAGCTCAAGGCTGAATGCAACGCTCTTCTTGCCCGGTGCAATGCCGGGGCCGCGGTAGATATCAAACAGCTGGATGGAGCGCAGCAGCTTGCCGCCCGCCTTCTTGATGCAGGCTTCGAGCATACCGACGGTCATCGCCTCGTCGCACACCAGCGCCAGATCGCGGCTGACGGTCGGGAACTTGGGCAGGCTGTGGAACACACGTTCCGGTGCAAGCGTAGCCTGCAGGCCGGTGAAGTCCAGCTCCGCGACGTAGACCTCGCCGTCGATGCCGTAGCCCTCCGCGACCAGCGGGTGGATCTGACCGATCACGCCGAGCTTTTTGCCGTCGATGATAATATCGGCGCAGCGGCCCGGATGATAGCTCGGGTTCTTCGTGTCGGCGATATACGCCGCCGGATGCACGTTCAGCTGTTCGAGCAGCGCGTCGATCTCGCCCTTGAGCGTGAAGAAATTCTCATGCTCGCCATACGTACCGAAGATCATGCGCTTCGGCTCGTCCGGCAGCTTCTGGCCCTCGACCGGCAGATAGATCTTGCCGATCTCATAGAGCTTGACGCCCTTGTTCTTGAACGCATAGTTGCGGGAGAGGATATCCAGCATACTCGGCAGAATGACCGTGCGCATGATGGAGGTATCCTCGCCGAGCGGATTGACGAGCTTGACCGTTTTGCGAAGCGGACTATCCGCCGGAAGGCGGATGGCGTCGAACGAGGACGGGGAGACGAAGGAATACGTGATGATCTCGCTGTAGCCCAGCGCTCTTGCCGCCGCACCAGCGGCGTTTTCCAGCTTCTGCTCGTCGGAATAGCCGCCCATGGTGGTCGCGCCGCGCATGAGGGTGGTTTCAATGTTGTTGTAGCCGTAATACCGGGCGACTTCCTCCGCGATATCGGCCATCACGCGCAGATCGGGCCGCCAGGACGGAACCTGGATCATGCCGTCCACGACGGGAACTTCCTCGCGGCGCAGATACTCGATCATATCCGCCTCGGAGATATCCGTGCCGAGCAGCGCGTTGATGCGCTCCGGCTCGAGCTTGACCGTGACGGGCTGCGGAACATAGTTCAGAACGTCGATCATGCCGTCCATGACCTCGCCTGCGCCAAGCAGCTCGACCAGCTCGCACGCACGGTTGACGGCGGGGACGGTCAGCATCGGGTCAATGTCCTTTTCAAACTTCGCGGACGCGTCCGTGCGCATACCAAGCGCCAGCGCCGTCTTGCGGATAGAGGAACCGAGGAAGTTCGCGGATTCGAAGACCACGTCGACCGTATCGTCCACGATCTCGCTGTTTTCGCCGCCCATCACGCCCGCAAGGCCGACCGGCTTCGTCTCGTCGGCGATGACGAGCATATCCGGCTGAAGCGTGCGAACATTGCCGTCCAGCGTTGTGAGCGTCTTGTCCTCGCCCGCACGGCGGACGACGATTTTGCCGCCCTTGACATAGCGGTAGTCAAATGCGTGCATTGGCTGGCCGTATTCGACCATGACGTAATTCGTGATATCGACGATATTGTTGATCGGACGGATGCCCGCCGAGCGCAGGCGCTGCCGCATCCACTTGGGGCTGGGCGCGATCTTGACATTGCGCACCATACGAGCCGTGTAGCGCGGGCACAGGTCGTCCGCCTGCACGTCGACGTCAAGAAGCTCACAGAGATCACCCTCCGCGCCGCCCTTGACGACCGGCTCATGGTGCTTCATCGGCACGTTGAACGCGGCGGCCGTCTCACGGGCAAGGCCAATGAGCGAGTAGCAGTCCGGGCGGTTGTTCGTGATCTCGAATTCGACGATGGAATCATCGTTGCCGATGACGACGTTCATATCCTCGCCGACCTCGCAGCCCTCGTCGTTCAGAATCCAGATGCCGTCGGCATACGCCTCCGGGCAGTCATGCTCGGTCAGGCCAAGCTCCTTGTAGGAGCACAGCATGCCGCAGGACTCCACGCCTCGCAGCTTGCCCTTCGTGATGTGGATGCCGCCAGGCAGATACGAATTGTGCTGCGCGACCGGAACCAGATCGCCCTCGTGCACATTCTGTGCGCCCGTGACGATCTGCACCGGCTCACCGGAGCCGCAGTCGACCATGCAGACCCACATATGGTCGGAGTTTTCATGCTTTTTCATCGACAGGACCTTGCCGACGACGACGTTTTTGATCTCCGCATCCATGCGTTCGGTCGTCTCGACCTTCTGACCGGCGAGGGTCATGACGGAGTCGTATTCTTTATCCGTAGCCGTGATATCAACGAATTCACGGAGCCATTTTCTCGAAATATTCATGTCGTACCCTCCTTAGAACTGAGACAGGAAGCGAATGTCGTTTTCGAAGATCATGCGCATATCGCTGATCTTGAACCGGCGCATGGCCATACGCTCAAGGCCGATGCCGAAGGCGAAGCCGGAGTAGATTTCCGGGTCAATATCGCAGCCGGCCAGTACCTTCGGGTGCACCATACCGGCGCCCAGCAGCTCGATCCAGCCCTCGCCCTTGCAGGTCGAGCAGCCCTTGCCGCGGCAGTTGAAGCACTGCACGTCGACCTCACAGCTCGGCTCAGTGAACGGGAAGTGGTGCGGGCGGAAGCGGACAACGGAATCCTGGCCGTACATGGCCTTGATGAGCGTCTCAAGCGTGCCCTTGAGATCGGCCATCGTGATCCCCTTGTCGATGACAAGGCCCTCGATCTGGTGGAACATGGGGGAGTGCGTCGCGTCGACCTCGTCCTTGCGATACACGCGGCCGGGGGCCAGAATGCGGATCGGCGGCTGGCCGATGGCCTCCATGGCGCGGATCTGCATGGGGCTGGTCTGCGTGCGCAGGAGGACTTCTTCGTCATCTGTCACATAGAACGTGTCGCTGCGGTCGCGGGAGGGGTGGTTCTCGGCGATATTCAGCTTGGTGAAGTTATAGTCGGCAAGCTCGACCTCCGGGCCATCGAGGATCTTGAAGCCCATGGAGATAAAAATATCCTTGGCCTCGTCGAGCGCCTTGTTCATCGGATGCCGGTGACCCAGCTGGACAGGGGTTCCGGGGATGGTCACGTCGATGGCCTCGGCCTCCAGTCTGGCCTCCATGGCCTTTTCTTTCAGTTCGGCGCGGACGGTTTCGATTTTTTCCTCAATGGCGGCGCGGACGTTGTTCGCGGCCTGACCCATGACGGGGCGCTCCTCTGCGGACAGCTTGCCCATCGTCTTCAAAACGCCGGTCAGCTCGCCCTTCTTGCCGAGAAAGCGCACGCGCAGCGCGTCCAGCTCCCCGGCGTCCTTGACGCTTTCCAGCGCGCCGAGCGCTTCCTGCCGGATTTTTTCGAGTTGTTCCTTCATAAACGAATGCTCCTTTTCGTGATAATACAAAAAAATAAGCCCTCCGCCCGGAATCGGGACGAAAGACCATGCTTCCGCGGTACCACCCGCTGTTCGCAGAAAAATCTGCGCTGCTTTCTGCCCGGTAACGGCGGCAATAACCGGCGCGTCCTAGTAGGGGAGCGACCCCGTTCAAACGGCAGCTCACGAGAGAAAGCCCTGCGGCCCAACCGGGAGGCGGCTTCCAGCAAAACCCGCCCTCTCTGTACCCGGCCCTATCGGACAGGACAGCTCGATCCTCGCTTTTTCCAGATATCAGATGCATTTTAGCACAACAACCGCCGTTTGGCAACAGCTTTTTCGGAAAAAGCACAGAAAACCCGGCGGCTGCGCGCCGCCGGGAGAAATTTCTTATTGCAGTCCCTTGCCCGCTTTGACCTTGTCGAATTCTGCTTCGATCTGTGCGTCAGGCTCTGCCGTGAGCAGGGAGACGGCGACGATCACGATCACGCTGAAGACGAACGCGGGCAGCAGCTCATAGATGCCGAACATCCCGCCGAGGGGCTTCAGAACGAGCTTCCAGAAGAAGACCATCGCGCCGCCCGCGACCATACCGGCGATCGCGCCCTGATATGTCGTGCGCTTCCAGAACAGGCACAGGAGCATCAGCGGGCCGAAGGCCGCGCCGAAGCCCGCCCACGCAAACGACGTGATGCCGAAGATAGTCGAGTTGGAGTTCCAGGCGATCGCCATGGCGACGATGGTGATGAGCACCAGCGTGATGCGCGAGCACCACATGACCTGCTTTTCCGTTGCGTCCTTCTTGAACACGCCGCGATACAGGTTCTGGCTGACGGCGCTGGCCGAGATCAGCAGATACGAATCGGAGGACGAGATCGCCGCGGCCAGCACGCCCGCGCAGGCGAAGCCCGCGAGGATCGGCGGCAGATAGGACGTCGCCGCGTCAATGAAGATATTTTCCGCATCGTTGTTGGACAGATAATCAAGCCCCGCGACGCTGCGGCCCACGACGCCGATGAACACGGCGGCGGCCATCGAGATCACGACCCAGATGATCGCCACGCGGCGGGAGCGGCCCAGCTCATGCTCGGAGCGGATGCCCATGAACCGCAGCAGCACCTGCGGCATACCGAAATAGCCAAGACCCCACGCAAGGCAGGACGCAATGGACAGCGCGCCGTAAGGACGGCCTGCACCAAAAACGTTGACCTCTGTGGTCGAGGGTGTCGCCGTGCGCACCATGGAGAAGAAGCCGTCAATGCTCTTCGCGTTTTCGATGACTGTGTTCAGTCCACCTGCGGAAACGACCGACAGGATCAGGATCAGCACCAGCACCGTGACCATCACAACGCCCTGCATGAAATCGGACGCGCTCTCGGCCAGATATCCGCCGAGGAACGTGTAGGCCAGCACGAACACGGCAGCGACGATCATCATGCCGCCGTAGGAGAAGCCGAACAGATTTGCGAACAGCTTGCCGCACGTGGACAGGCACTGCGCCGCGTAGACGCTGAAGAAAATGATGATAATGAGCGAGCAGATCGTCATGATGATCTTTTTCTTCTCATGGAAACGGTTCGAGAAGAAGTCCGGCAGCGTGAATGCGTTCACGGCGATGGAATACCGGCGCAGCCGCTTCGAGACGATCAGGAAGTTGAGGTATGTGCCGATGGCAAGCCCGATGCACGTCCAGCCCGCGTCCGCAAGGCCTGTCCAATACGCAAGGCCGGGCAGGCCCATCAGCAGATAGCCGGACATATCGGACGCCTCCGCGCTGAACGCCGTGACCCACGGGCCGAGGCTGCGTCCGCCGAGAAAATACGACTCGGCATCCTTATTCGCGCGTCCGGCAAAATAAATGCCGATGCCGACGACAGCGGCCATATACAAAATCATGGCCAGCAGATGCTGCAGATTTGCTCCACTCATAACGCATTTCTCCGTTTCTTTCTCTTGACACATTACAAATATTCATGTATAATATCAAGGAACTTCATAATATGCGCGTATGATAACACGTTAAAGTGAAAAAAGCAAGAGGTTTTTCAGTATGGATACGAAAAAATATGAGGCTTTTGAAAAAACAGTGGAGCTGCAGTCTCTGACAAAGGCCGCGCAGGAGCTGGGCCTTACGCAGTCCGGCGTCAGCCATATGCTCTCCGCCATCGAGGCGGAGCTTCAGCTGCCGCTTTTGAAGCGCACGCGCACCGGTGCACGCCTCACGCCGGAGGGCGAGCAGATGATGCCCTATATTCACGAGATCGTGCGGCAGGAAAGGCTGCTGCGGCAGGCGGCGGAACGCCTGCATACGCTCGTTACCGGCAAGATCCGCATCGGCACGTTCACCAGCGTCGCCACGCACTGGCTGCCCGCCATGATGATGCAGTTCCAGAAGGAGCACCCGCAGGTGGATTTCCAGCTTTTCAACGGCGACTATCATGATATCGACACCTGGCTCGGCGACGGCAGCGTCGATCTTGCGTTTACAACGCTTCCCGCCCGTCCTGGCTGCCGCTGCACACCGCTGTACGAGGATGCGCTGGCCGCCGTCCTGCCGAAGGGGCACCCATTGGGGCAAAGTCCGGTCTGCCGGGTCGAGGAGCTGGCAAAGGAGCCGTTTATTTCACTCCTGGAATCCTCCAATCATGACGTGCGCCGTGCGTTTCATGCAGTCAAGGCCCGGCCAAACATCCGCTTTGAGACGAAGGATGATTATGCCGTTATCGCCATGGTCCGGCAGGGACTGGGCGTGAGCATCATGCCGTCCCTGCTGCTGCGCGGCAACACAGACGGCGTGGAGATCCGCCCCATCGACCCGCCCGCCAGCCGCACCATTGCTCTTGCCGCTGCGACCGATGCCCCTGCCGCCACCCGCTTCGCGGACTTCGCAGTCCACTGGGTCAGAGAGAACACATAAAAAACCGGGCCGCTGCGGATTCGCAGCGGCCCGGAGCATTTATTTCCGGCTCAGTCGGGCTTCCATATAGTTGTGCGCGGCAGTTTCAAATTCGTCGGCAAGGGGCGGAAGCTCCACTTTGCCATATTTGCGTTCGAGCGCAAGCTTGAGGATCAGATCGGCCAGCTTCGGGTTTTTGGGCAGCAGACAGCCGTGGGAATAGGACGCGAAGACGTTTTTGTAGCGTGCGCCCTCCGTCCCGTCCTCGCCGTTGTTGCCGTATCCCTCGAGGACTTTGCCGAGCGGCTTCACGCCGGAGCCGAGATACGTCTTGCCGGAGTGGTTTTCAAAGCCGACAATTTTACAGTTCGCCTCGTCGCACGTGAACATATAATTGCCGATCATACGCTGCTCGGAGCCGACGGTGTAAAGATCGAGCGCGCCGGTAAAGTCACACTGCTTGCCGTCCCAGGTCTTGTAATACTGGCCCAGCATCTGATACCCGCCGCAGATGGCGAGCACGGGCACGCCGTCCTCGATGGCGGCTTTCAGCTCTGCCGTCTTTTCGCCCTTCAGATCGTGCATCAGGATCTCCTGCTCGAAGTCCTGCCCGCCGCCGATGAAGAGCAGATCGCAGTCCTTCGCGGCAAGTTTCACCCCGATGGGGACCGGGACAATGTTTGCCTGCATCCCGCGCCATTCCAGCCGCCGCTGCATACACAGGACATTTCCGCGGTCGCCGTAGAGGTTCAGAACGTCGGGATATAAATGATAGATGTTCAGTTCCATAGCTTACTCCCAGAATTGCTTGTAGCCATACGTTTTGCTGATCGTGCCGCGCAGAGCCAGCATGGCCGTGTACGTCGGCATGACGAAGACCGGCAGCTTATGCGCCGTCGCCTGCTCCATGAGCCTGCCGTAATCCTTCTGCACGTGCAGCTTTTCCTTCGGGAATCCGGCGTAGAGGAAGCGCAGGGCCATATCCTCCGCACGCGTGCCGGACAGATAGACCTCACGGAGCGTATCGCCCATATCCGTCAGACGTTCAAAGGCCACGTCCCAGATCCAGCTGACGTCGCGGCCGTCCTGCGTCCGGTCGTTGAGACAGGCGGCAAAGACGAACGGCTCGGTCCGCTGCGTCAGGAAGCTCAGCACCTGGTTGCAGCCCGCCGGATTCTTGATCAAAATCATGCGCACGTCCGTGCCATTGATCTCGAATTTCTCCATGCGCCCAAAGCCGCAGGCAAAGCGGGACAGCGACTGCGCCGCCTTCGGAAGCTCCAGCCCCATGGCCTTTGCTGCCGCCATGGCCGCGCAGGCGTTATAAATATTGTATCCGCCCGGCAGATTGACCGTTGCGGGGATCTCCGTTTCGCCGTCGCGGAAGACGACCTCGGAGCGCTCCTCGTCGCTTAGAATGACCTTGCTGACGCAGATATCCGGCTTCGGACGGGCATAGCCGCAGCGCGGGCAGCGGTAGCCGCCCAGATGGCCGTAGGTCACAAAGTCGTATTGATATTCGCTCTTGCACTTGATGCAGTACGGCGCGTCGGAGAGGTCCGAAACCTGCTCCTCATAGAGCGGCGTGCTGACGCCGTAGAAAATAACGGGGTTCGGCACGTCGTCGTGCAGGCTGGTAATGAGCGAATCGTCCGCGTTCAGGCACAGAACGGCGTTCGGACTGTTCTGCGCGCCGACGCGCAGCTTGCTGAGCGTATGCGTGACCTCGCCGTAGCGGTCGAGCTGGTCGCGGAAGACGTTCGTGTAGACGATCACCTTCGCGTCGACATATTTGCTGATGAATTTCAGCGCCGCCTCGTCCGACTCAATGAGCGCGTGCGAATATCTGCAGCGGCCCGTGAGCGTGGAGTGGACGGCGAATTCCGCCGTGACGCCGGACAGGAGGTTTGCCCCGGATTTATTTGCAAAGTAAGAGATTCCAGCGTCCTGCCACGACTGCTCGATCATGCGCGAGGTCGTGGTCTTGCCGTTGGTGCCCGTGACGATCACGGTCGTCACGTTCCTTGCAAGTTCACCCAGCAGATTCGGGCAGAGCTTGAGCGCCACGCGCCCGGGAAAATCCGTGCCGCCTCTGCCCAGCAGGCGGATCAGGGCCCGGCAGAGCTTGCAGGCAAGCACTGCGGTCATCACTCGTAACTTCATATCACACTTATATCATATTTTTTCGCAAAACTCAACTGGTTACGAAAGATTTACAAAATTGTGCTTGTAATGGTTGTCATAATCTGATATAATGCAGTCGAATTGTCTCGAAAATGTGCCGTTCCGGTCCGGGAACGGAAAAAAGGAGTCTGTAAACCATGCGAAAGGCAAGAAAACCGCTGTGCCTGCTGCTGTGCGCCGTGCTGCTTCTGTCCATGAGCGCGGCCGCGCTCGGCGCGAACAACAACTACAGCAGCTGGTTCCAAACAAACTATGACGAGATCAACAAGCTCGGCCTGATGCCCGCGTCCTTTAACGGCCTTGATCTGACCAAGGACATCACGCGCGGCGAGATGTGCGAGCTGGCCGTCTACGCATTCGAAAAGGCCACCGGCAACGACATCGATATGTCGAACGAAACGTTCACCGGCTTTACGGATACGTCGGATGAGAATATTGTCAAGGCCCATCTGTACGGCATCGTCAACGGCTATGAGGACGGCTCGTTCCGCCCGAAGCAGCTGCTGACGCGGCAGGAATTCTTCAAGCTCATCGAGAATTTCTGCACGGCGGCTGCGTTCTCCCCCAAGGCGAAAGACGGCGCGCTGAACGGCTTTGCCGACGCCGGATCGATCTCCGCATGGGCGAAGGAGGCCGCGCAGATCTGCGTGAGCTATTCCTACGTGCAGGGCACGAAGCTTGGAAACGGCACGTATCTGAACCCCAAGGACAACGCCAGCCGGCAGGAAGCCATGACGATGTTCCTGCGCTGCTATAAGACCATCCAGTGGTTCTACGATGAAAACGTCAAGAGCGCGACGGTCGTTGTTGACCAGATCAATCTGAACGTCACCGTCACGAGCATCAGCAAGACCATGTACGTCTGCCAGACGGGTTATATCAACGTCCGCGATTCCTGGACGACCGGCAGCACGAAGGTCGGCGAGCTGAGCTACAACGCCGCCGTCACCGTCACCGGCATCACGACTACGACCTCCGACGGCCACCAGTGGTACCGCATCAAATATAACGGCATTACGGCCTATGTCCGCGCAGACCTGCTCGCCGATAAGAAGGACAGCACCGTCACGCCGGGCAGCGGCTCCGGCTCCGGCAGCGGCGGGACCGTCTCCGGCTCCGGCAAAGCCAGCGAGATCGCGAACTTCGCCATGGGCTTCGTCGGCTACAGCTATGTCTGGGGCGGCTCAAGCCCGTCGACCGGCTTTGACTGCTCCGGCCTCATGTACTATGTCCTGACGCAGTACGGCTACTCCATGAAGCGCGTTGCCAACGACCAGATGACACAGGGTACTTATGTCTCCCGCAGCGACCTGCAGGTCGGCGACCTCGTCTTCTTCGGCTACAGCGGCTACGCGAACCACGTCGGTATGTACATCGGCGGCGGCAACTTCGTCCACGCCTCCACGCCGTCCACGGGCGTCCGCGTCAACTCGCTTGACGAATCGTATTACAAGACCCGCTTCCTTTGCGGGCGGCGCATTATCTGACGATCAAATCATGACATACCGGCCCCCGGTCTGCTAAAAAAGCGCCGGGGGCTGCGCATATCAAAAGGAGAATGTATGGAGCGAAATGAATTGGTGCTTGCGCGCCTGTCCAATCAATATCTGCTGCGCACAGGGGAGCGGATGGAGGTGCTCCGCGCTATGAACGGCTTTCAGGCGCAGTTCCTCTCCAACGCGCTGTATGCCATGCGCCTGCGCAGTACAGCGTATGACACAGCATACGCGGCAGACAGCCTCGTAAAGAGCTGGACGCTCCGCGGCACAATGCACATCTTTGCAGAAGCCGACCTTCCGTTGTTCCTGCACACTGGCTGCCGGTACCGGAGTCGGGACTGGACTGTTCCGTCATTCTGGAACCAGCGCCCGAACTGGGCGCTTACACCGAAGCGGCAGGCATACTTTTCGGATCTGATCATCGATGCACTTGCGCAAGGGCCAATGACGCGCGAGGCCTTGAAAGCCCGCTGCCGCGCTGCCGGAATGACGCAGGCGGAGGAGGGCAGTATGTTCCATCCCTGGGGCGGCGGCATACGCGAGCTCTGCGAGCGCGGCTTTCTCTGCGGCACGGTCAGCGAGGAAAAGGCGTTCCGCCTCTGTCCGGCATTCACACCGATGGAGGAGCAGGACGCACTGCTGGAACAGACGCGCCGGTATTTCACGAATTATGGCCCGGCCTCCATCCGGGACGCAGCCTATTATTTCGGTTCCTCGCAGGCGGAGATCAAAAAGCGGATGGCCCGGCTTCCCGTGGAAGCAGCCAAATACGAGGGGCAGCAGCTGTTCAGTCTGGATTCCGGAAGAGCACCAGGACAGTCGCTTCCGGACTGCCTGCTGCTGGCGGGCTTCGACCCGCTGGTGCTGGGTTATGAGAAAAAGCAGAGTATATTTCTTCCGCCGGAGTATCTGCGCGGCATTTTCAGTCTGTCCGGCATCGTCATGCCGCCGGTGCTGCTGCGCGGCAGCGTAGCGGGCCGCTGGAAGCACAGCGGAAAGCGCCTGGTTATCACGCAGTTCCGCCCATTTTCGCAGGAGGAGCGTGGTTTTGCAGAGGCAGCCGCGGCGCAGCTTTGGGGCGAAGCCGTACAGCCTGTCTTTCAGGACGCATAATCGACCTTTTCAAACCGAAAAATCCATGCTATACTTTTCTTGTCCCTCATACGCTTGTATGGGGTGATCATATGAAAAAATGGGTAGAGATCATGATGCCGGTCATGCTGTTTGCGACCGTTCTGTATTTCTGCGTCTTCGCCGTTCTGACACATCGAAGCACGCAGACGGCGGCCATGCAGCCCGGCGGAACGACCGTCGTGCTCGACGCGGGGCACGGCGGGGAGGACGGCGGCGCGACCGGCGTTTCCGGCACGTCGGAGGCGGCGCTGAATTTGGATATTTCGCTGCGCCTGCGCGACCTTCTGCGCCTGTGCGGCGTGCGGGTCAGCATGATCCGCGAGACGGATACGGCTGTCTATTCAGACGGCTGCCGCACGATCTCGGAGAAGAAAGTTTCGGACATCAAAAACCGGACCGAGACGGTGAACCAGACGGAGGATGCGCTGCTTCTGAGCGTGCACCAGAACTTCTTCACCGAGGGCAAGTACCACGGCGCACAGGTCTTCTACGCGAAAACGCCCGGCAGTCAGGCGCTGGCCGAGCAGCTGCAGGCCAATCTGGCCCTGGGCCTCGAACCGGGCAACCGCCGTCAGTGCAAAAAATCGGACGGCGTGTATCTCATGGAGCATATCGGCTGCACCGGCGTGCTGGTCGAATGCGGATTTTTATCCAATTACGAGGAAGAACAGCGGCTCTTGCAGCCGGAGTATCAGAAAAAGCTGGCCGCCGTGATCGCGGGAACGCTGTCCGTGTGGCTCTCAGAGGAGCATCCGAATGAAATCTAAAACCGTTTTTGTCTGCAAGCAATGCGGCAACGAAACGCCGCGCTGGCAGGGCCAGTGCCCCGCCTGCGGGGCATGGAACTCCATCGTGGAGTTTGAGGACAAAAAAGTGCCTGCCGCGAAGGCGGCAGGCCGGGCAGGCATCGCGCGTGCCGTCCCGAAAAAGCTCAAAGAGGTGACAGGGGAGCAGGAGATCCGCTTCTCCACCGGTATGCAGGAGCTTGACCGCGTTCTGGGCGGCGGCGGCGTGCGCGGGTCGCTGATTTTAGTGGGCGGCGCGCCCGGCATCGGCAAATCGACGCTGCTTTTGCAGATCTGCGCGTATCTAGGAAAAACGCTCCGCATCCTCTATGTCTCCGGCGAGGAATCGGAAAAGCAGATCAAAATGCGTGCCGACCGGCTGCAAGTCGCGTCGGACGAATTATATATCCTCTCGGAGACGGATCTTTCCGAGATTTTAAGCGCTGTCGACGAGGTGCAGCCGGATATTCTCATTGCCGACTCCATCCAGACGCTCTACAGCCCGGAGAATACCTCTGCCCCCGGCAGCATTTCACAGGTCAAGGACTGCACCATGGCCCTCATGCAGCTGGCCAAGAGCAGCGGCGTGACCGTCTTTGTCGTCGGCCATGTCAATAAGGAGGGCGCGATCGCGGGGCCGAAGGTGCTCGAGCACATGGTCGACTGCGAGCTGTTTTTCGAGGGCGAGCACGCCAGCAGCTACCGCATCCTGCGCGCGGCCAAGAACCGCTTCGGCTCGACAAACGAGATCGGCGTGTTCGAAATGGAGGGCAGGGGACTGCTCGAAGTCCCGAATCCGTCCGAAATGCTGCTGGCCGGACGGCCATTAAATGCCCCCGGTACGTGCGTGGCCTGCGTGATGGAGGGTACGCGCCCGGTTCTGGCAGAAATTCAGGCGCTTGTCGCGCGGACGAATTTCAACGTCCCCCGCCGCACGGCGGACGGCTTTGATTTTAACCGGGCAAATCTCATGCTGGCCGTGCTGGAAAAGCGCGGCGGCGTGAATCTTGGGATGTCGGACGCGTATGTGAACGTCATCGGCGGCTTGCAGCTGGACGAGCCTGCCGCCGATCTGGCCCTTGTGCTTGCCGCCGCGTCCAGCTTCCGCGATAAGCCCATCGATCCGGCGACCGCCGCCATCGGCGAGGTCGGCCTGACGGGCGAAATTCGCGCCGTGACTGGCTTGCAGCAGCGCCTGTCCGAGGCGTCCCGCACCGGATTCAAGACCTGTATCATCCCGCGCCACGGGACGGGCAATGTCACTGCGCCCGACGGCATGGAGCTGCTGCGCGTGCGCAATATCCGCGAAGCAATTCAATTGGTGCTGTCATAAATCAAAAAGGAGAAATCGATATGGAAGTGCGTGCATTACTGGATGTGTTACATATTGCCGAGCGCCTCAAGGACGAGCTGCGCCATTGTGAGACGAGCAGGGGCCGCCGCGAAAGCGTCGCCGAGCACAGCTGGCGGCTTGCACTGATGGCATTCTTTATGAAGGACGAATTCCCGGCGCTCGATATGGACAAGGTCATCAAAATGTGCCTGATCCACGATCTCGGCGAGTGCTTCACCGGCGATATCCCGACGTTTTTGAAGTCCGCAAGCGACGAAAAGAAGGAGGATACCGCGCTGTTTAGCTGGGTCGCGTCGCTCCCGGCCCCGTATAATATGGAGCTGGCCGCGCTGTATACCGAAATGGGCGCGCTGCAGACAGACGAAGCGAAGCTCTATAAGGCGCTGGACAAGCTCGAAGCCGTCATCCAGCACAATGAGTCCGATATCCGCTCGTGGGAGCCGCTGGAATATGACCTCAACCGGACATACGCCTATGACGCCGTCGCGTTTTCTCCCTATCTGACGAAGCTGCGCGAGGCCATCCGCGAGGATACGGAGGAAAAGATCAAAGCGGCGGAAAAATAAGCGATTTTCCGAAAAAAAGTATTTGACACGGAGAAAAATCTCTGGTATAATCCATAAGCCGCATTAAAGAGGTCAAAAGCTGCTCCGGCACACCTCAAGAGCGAGTCTACGAAAGAAAAGGTAGGTGCAAACGAATATGCAGGCTATTATCGTTACCGGCGGTAAGCAGTACAACGTCAAGGAGGGCGATGTGATCTACATCGAGAAGCTCGCGGCGGAGGCTGAGCAGACCGTCACCTTCGATCAGGTTCTGGCAGTTGTCGACGGTGCTGACTCCAAGTTCGGTACCCCCACAGTTGCAGGTGCTAAGGTTGAGGCTAAGGTGCTGAAGAATGGCAAGGGCAAGAAGATCCGCGTCTTCAAGTACCGCCCGAAGAAGGACTCCAAGTCCCTCCAGGGCCACAGACAGCCGTACACCAAGGTGCAGATCGAAAAGATCGCGCTGTAATTTATGACGCGCGTCGAATTTTTCGATCACGAGGGCAGGATCACCGGATTCTGCTGTTCGGGCCACAGCGGCTATGCAGAGGCGGGCAGCGACATTGTGTGCGCAGCTGTTTCTACAGCCGTCAAGCTTGCAGAGTGCACGATCAACGATGTGCTCGGCGAGCATGCGAAAACCAGGGTGAATGAAGACGAGGCCCGGATCACCTTAACCCTTCCCGCAGCGTGTGAAAGCGAAGAGGCCGTACAGGCGGTTCTCTCCGGCATGATGCTCACATTATGTTCTCTGCGGGATGACTATCCTGATTATATCGAAGTTTTGGAGGTGCAAAACGATGCTTAATATGAGTTTCCAGTTCTTCGCACATAAGAAAGGCGGCGGCTCCACCAAGAACGGCCGCGATTCTGAATCGAAGAGACTCGGCGCGAAGCGCGCTGACGGTCAGTTCGTTCTGGCTGGCAACATCCTCGTTCGTCAGAGAGGCACGCACATTCATCCGGGCAACAACGTCGGTATCGGCAAGGATGACACGCTGTTCGCTCTGATCGACGGCAAGGTCAAGTTCGAGCGTATGGGCAAGGATCGCAAGATGTGCTCTGTCTACGCAGAACAGTAATTTTGTTGTAAAAACCCCGAACGAGTCCCGTTCGGGGTTTTTTCTTAAAAGGGAGGCCGGTATGACCTATTACCACGCTTCGCCGACAGGCGGTCTGCAAATACTCGAACCGAGAAAGTCCCCGTTTTTTGACAAGCCCACGCAGGTCTGCCTGACATCTTTGCGCCATGGCGCTGTTCTATCTCATCCGGAATTATGAATACGCATATGGATATACCCGGCAGGGCAAGCTGTATTTCGACGATCCGTTCCCCAATGCGCTGAAAAAGCTCTACGCCGGAAAATCCGGCTGGCTCTACACCTGTGAGGATGGGGACTACGAAAAGACAGAAATTCCGAACGAGTTTGTATCCGCGCAGCCTGTCCGCATCGTCGGCGCTGAGTATATCCCGGACGCCTATGTAGCGTTCCTGCGCGAGCAGGAGGCGGGCAATATCCTGCTGCTGGACTACGCGCATTTCGCATCCGACCCGGAGAAATTCGCAAAAAAGCGCGCATGGCTGGAAAAAGCCATTTCCGAAGAGATCCGGAAGAAAGCAATCTGGAAAGCTCCGGATTCCGACTGCGCGCGTTATTATCGGGAGAACTATCCGGAGATATGGAAAAATATATTAAAATCCTTACAAACAGAGGAGGCGCCTCATGTTTATTGATAAAGTCAGAATCTCGGTCAAGGCCGGTGCGGGCGGCAACGGCGCAGTGGCCTTCCACCGGGAAAAATACGTTGCCGCAGGCGGCCCGGACGGCGGCGACGGCGGCAACGGCGGCTCCATCGTCCTGCGCGTCGATGATAACCTGTCCACGCTGATGGACTTCCGCTACAAGCGCAAATATACCGCGCCGAACGGCGAGAACGGACAGGGCAAGCGCTGCCGCGGCAAAAATGGCGAAAACCTGATCATCAAGGTGCCCAGAGGCACCGTCGTGCGCGATCTGGCCACGAACGAGATCATCAAGGATATGTCCGATTCCGCCGATTTCGTCCTCTGCAAGGGAGGCCGGGGCGGCTGGGGCAACCAGCACTTCGCAACGCCGACCCGGCAGGTGCCGCGTTTTGCCAAGGCAGGCCTCCCCGGCGAGGAGCACGACGTCATTCTGGAACTCAAGCTGCTGGCCGACGTGGGCCTTGTCGGCTTCCCGAACGTCGGCAAGTCGACGCTTCTGTCCGTCACCTCCAACGCGCATCCGAAGATCGCAAACTACCACTTCACCACGCTCTATCCGAATCTCGGCGTGATCTACGTCGCCGACGGCGTTTCGTTCGTCATGGCCGATATCCCCGGTATCATCGAGGGTGCGGCGGACGGCGTCGGCCTCGGTCATGATTTCCTGCGCCATATCGACCGCTGCCGCCTGCTCGTCCACATCGTCGACGTCTCCGGCAGCGAGGATCGCGACCCGGTCGATGATTTTGAAAAGATCAACGAAGAACTGCGGCAGTATTCGCCTGAGCTTGCCGAGCGGCCGATGCTCGTCGCGGCCAACAAGGTCGATCTTCTGCCGCCGGACAGCGATAATCTCGAACGCCTCCGTGCCCACGTCGAGGCCAAGGGGTATGAATTCTACACCATCTGCGCCGCCACGACGCAGGGCACGCGCGAGCTGATGAAGACCATCGCAGGCAAGCTTGCCGCGCTCCCGCCCGTCACGATCTACGAGCCGGAGTACGTCAAGCCTCTGGCCGAGGCGGGCGACGCGGACGAATTGCAGATCGAGCGCTACGACGATCTGTGGGTCGTGTCCGGCAAGTGGCTCCAGAAGCTTCTGAACGATATCAACTTCGACGATTACGAGTCCCGTATGTACTTCGACCGCCAGCTCCGCAAAAGCGGCCTGTTCGACCGTCTGGAAGAGCAGGGCATCGAGGACGGCGACACCGTCAGCATCTACGATTTTGAATTCGACTACACGAAATAAGCAAACAAAAACCCGCAGCCGTTCGGCTGCGGGCCTTTGTTTGAAGAAAGAAAAGAAAAAGAGAAGAAAGAGAGGATTGGGTAAATCCTTGATTATGAGTATACGGGCAAATCGTGTCCGAACTGTGAACGGCAGGAAAAGGAATTGTGAACATTTCACCGCCGCCCTGTATTTTCACGGAAAAATAAAAAAACGAAAATCACCACTTGACAAATCCCGACTTTATGCTATAATAACGGAGCGCTCTTGAGAAAGAGACTTGCTGCTGTAGCTCAGTCGGTAGAGCGCGTCATTGGTAATGACGAGGTCGGCAGTTCGAATCTGCCCAGCAGCTCCAGAAAAATCCTTGAAATCTCACGATTTCGAGGATTTTTTCTTTTTGTATCAAGAAAACCGCTATCGGTGTGGATGAGAACACTGCCCTTGATGTTTCTCCGGCGGAGCGAGGAGTTTGCCTCTGCCGCGAATGTAGTCTGCGCCGGCCATGGCCTGAACATAGAGCAGCGCCTATTGTATGTTCCCATCTGGACGACCCTTGCGGCATCGTCATAGTCCCTGAAATCTGCAGCCTTTCGGGTAGTCGTATTTGCCGCCGACGCGGATACTGCCGCGAGAAATAATGCGAGGATTCGCGACTTTTCTTCACGTTGAATCCCTCCTGTTAGAATTTAAGGGGAACGCTTGCGCGTTCCCCTGTGCGATAGGCGATTGCACGGCTTGCCATCAGGCAGACAGCCTCAGAAATTACGATATGGAGTCTTCCTCAGCGGTGTACAGCCGGTTCCATCAACCGGGCTGGTTGACCAGTCCCACAAACAGCGGCAGGCCGTCAATGCCGGTGATCGCGAAGACAAACGGCTTATCGAGCGTGAAATCGATCTCATCCTCCGGCCCCATCATCGCAGTCGCCTCGACACCAAGGATGGTATAGGCCGCTGCCTCGCAGCCGTCCTCGTCGATCTTCACGCGCGCGGCGTGCTTGGCCTGCGTCAGTTCCAGCGAGTCGTTTGCGGTCGTGAGCGGCGTGAAATCAGATTTTGTGCCGTCCATCACATCCGTTATGCCAAGCTGTGCCAGTGTGTCCAGAATGTCCAGATCGGACGAAACGTCAAATTTCGGCAGGCTCAGATTGACCCGCGCACGCTGCGTCTGCGACCAATTGCCGTTTGCCAACAGGAGGCCCAACGCGTCCTTGTTTTGCAGCAGCTCCGCCGCATCCACGCCCTCGTCCGGCTTCAGCAGCCACATCCGGCCGCTGTTCTCCAGCGAAAGCCCGATGGCCGAGAAGCCGTCGCCGTAATATACCGTGTTAGAATCGCTGCTGTGCATGAAATCGACGGTCACATCGCCGTCCGGCGCGTGAAACACGTCCTGCGTCGTGGCAGAGCCGGAAAATTTGTCGCTCCATGACGCACGGTAATAGATCGTCGACACCAGCGCCAGCACCGTCGCGGGCGCAAGCTCCAGTCCGCTTGCCTGCTCGGTCAGCAGATTTCCGGTATGCTTGTTGATCCAGTCGCGCAGCATATTGTTGTACGCGTCAGTGCCCATTTCCCCGGAAAACGCGGAAGCATAGAATTCTTTTCCCAGCTTTTGCAGCGTTTCTTCATTGTAGGAGTATTCATCCCGCAGCCAGATCGAGTTTGCAAGCACGCTGGTGACGAGGCCATCGTCCCAGCTGTTTTCCGCCCAAAGCTGTGCGGCCTGCTTTTGAAGCAGCTCCAGAGACTCTGCGCCCAGTGCGTCGAGAATCTGCTGCCGTGTTTCACCGCCCGTCACAGCGGCCAGCATGGAAAGCGCCATGTAGATATTCAGCGGCGAGCATACGCGGTTTTCCTTACCCGCGTCCTGCATCAGGGCCGGAATGCTGGTTGTGAACCAGTGCGTCATGGCGGCGGGGTCGGTCATATCCGCGGTCTTTTCCTGATAGCTTTCCCACCACGCGTCCCAGTCCTCGTCGTACTTTTCAGAGTCAAAGTTACCATTGCTGGCTGTATACTTCGCCTCGTTCGGATACTGCGCCATGGCAGCCTCCACCGGTGCGGCCAGCTGCTGCGTCGTCGGGTCGCTGATGCAGTCCGGCTGTTCCACCGCTGCCGGGGTATCCGGAGCAGCTGCGCAGGCCGCCAGCGAGAACGCGCACGCGGCTGCAAGTAAAATCGCAAGAAGCTTTTTCATGAATGATCTCTCCTTTATCATAAAATGTGATCTGGTGATCTGCTTTTACAGACGCAGAAAAACGGTAGAAGTTGCACCCGCCGATTTTATGAATTTTGCCGACTTGCCTTTTTCCATGATTTGTGTACAATACAGATATAGAAATATTGTTTGGGAGGCTGTTTTATGGCTGTCGATACCGAAAAGACCCTGCGCAATCAGGTCTTGTATTCCATCTATGTCCGCAATTATTCCGAAGCGGGCACCTTCGCTGCCGTGCAGGCGGACCTCGACCGCATCAAGGCGCTCGGCACGGACATCATCTGGCTGCTGCCCATTCACCCGACCGGCGAAAAGCACCGCAAGGGCACGCTCGGCAGCCCCTACGCCATCCGCGACTACCGCGCCGTGAACCCCGAATTCGGCACGCTGGATGATTTCCGGCATCTGGTCGACGCCATCCACGACCGGGGCATGAAGTGCATCATCGATGTAGTCTATAACCACACGTCGCCCGATTCCTGGCTGGCAGAGCACCACCCCGAATGGTTCTTCCACAAGCCGGACGGCTCGCTCGGCAACCGCTTCGGCGACTGGTGGGACGTGGCTGATCTGGATTACAGCCACAAAGAGCTGTGGGAGTACCAGATCGAAACGCTCAAATACTGGGCGCGCCTCGTCGACGGCTTCCGCTGCGACGTTGCGCCGCTTGTCCCGCTGGAGTTCTGGAAGCGGGCGAGGGAAGAGGTGGCCGCCGTCCGTCCCGGCTGCTTCTGGCTGTGCGAATCGGTCGAGCGCGGCTTCCATGTCGCCGCCCGCGCACAGGGCTTCGCAAGCCTGTCTGACGCCGAGCTCTATCAGGCGTTCGACGCGGGCTATGATTACGACGTCTATCCCTATTTCCGTGACTATCTGGAGGGCAGGATCAGCCTGACGCAGTACGCCGACCGGCTCGACGCGCAGGAATGGCTCTATCCCGACAACTACGTCAAGCTCCGCTTCCTCGAAAACCATGACCGTGCCCGTGCGGCCCATATCCTGCCGGACGAGAAAATGCGCCGGAACTGGACGGCGTTCCTGTTCTTCCAGCGTGGTCTGACGCTTGTTTACAACGGACAGGAGGCCGACTGCACGCACGTTCCGTCGCTGTTCGACAAGGATCCCATCAACTGGAACACCGGCCGCGACCAGTCCGCGTTCCTTGCACATCTGGCCAAGCTGAAGCGCGACCCGATCTTCGCGGAGGGCAGCTATACCCTCACGGCCCTGCCGCATGACGTGCTGCTTGCCGTATATGAAAAGGACGGCCGGCGCATGGCCGGTCTGTTCAGCCTGCGCGGCGAGTCGGCGCTTGTCCGCTTCCCCGCGCCGAACGGCGTGTACCAGAACTGCATCGACGGCAGCCCTGTTGAGATCTATGAGGAGCAGCTTGCCATAGGCGGCGAGCCCATCGTGCTCTCCCTCTGAAAATTTTTCCGGTTCCGGGAACAATCGGCGCGCCGCGCCGTCTAATCAGTATCAATGAAACGGAGGAACTTCTCATGAAGAAACTGTATAAAAGCAATAACCGAATGATCTGCGGCGTCTGCGCCGGCATTGCCGAGTATCTCGGCATCGATCCCACCGTCGTCCGCCTCATCTGGGCGGCCCTCGGCCTGACCGGCACGGGCATTCTGCTCTACATCATCGCCGCTCTCGTCATGCCCGAAAACATGGATGTGATGTAAGCTGGGTTATTCCAAAGGCTCCCCTTTATCCAAAGGAGGCTTTTGTGCACGTAAAACCGCTCCCACGGATGGCCCGGGGAGCGGTTTGTTGTCAGACTTGTTGTTATTTTGCAGCCTTGGCAGCTTTCTTGGCGGCCTTCTCACGCTCGAGGCGGGAGATGAACAGCGCGCAGGTCGCGTCGCCGGTGATGTTCAGCGTTGTGCGGCCCATGTCGAAGATCTTGTCAACGCCCGCGATGATCGCGATGCCCTCGACCGGCAGACCGACCTGGGTCAGAACCATCGCCAGCATGATCATGCCGGCACCGGAGACGCCGGCCGTACCGACAGAGGCGAGGGTCGCAGTCAGAACGATCATGGCCATGTCGCCGAGCGTCAGCTGAACGCCATAGCAGCAGGCGATGAAGACTGCGCAGACAGCCTGATAAATGGCCGTGCCGTCCATGTTGATCGTCGCGCCGAGCGGCAGGACGAAGGAGCTGACCTCAGGCTCCGCACCCATCTTGTTGCAGCACTCGATGTTGACGGGCAGGGTCGCGTTGGAGGATGTGGTGGTGAATGCGGTGATCATGGCCGGGGCGATGCCCTTGAAGAATGCAAGCGGGCTCATCTTGGCGAGGAACTTGACGGACAGGCCGTAGACAACGACAACATGGACAATGTAGCCGATGTAGGCAACGCCGATGATGAGTGCCAGCTTGCCAATGATGTCAGCGCCATTGACGGCGACAACATTGGCCATGAGGCAGAAGACACCGATCGGGGTGAACTTGATGATCATCATCATGATCTGCATGATGACTTCTTCGCCGCAGTTGATGAGCTCCGCGATCTTCTGGCCCTTTTCGCCAGCGGCCAGAACGCCCGCGCCGAGGAAAATGGCGGTGACGATGACCGGCAGCATGTCGGAGGAGACCATCGGCTGGAGCAGGTTGGACGGGAAGATGTTCACGATGACCTGCATGACGGACGGGGCTTCCTTCGCCTCATATTCCAGCGCGCCCAGATCTGCGGACGGCAGCGGGGTGAAGCTGCCCTTGAAGAGATTGACCAACACGAGGCCGATAACGACGGCCAGCGCGGTCGTAATCATGTAATACACGAAGGTCTTCAGGCCGACGGAACCGACGCGCTTGAGGTCCTTCAGGCTGATGACGCCGTCAGCGATCGAGAACAGGACGACCGGGACGACCAGGAACTTCAGCAGGTTGACGTAGATCGTTCCGATGGGCTTGATCCACTCCGTGGTGAAATCGCCGAGACCGGCGAACGCGAAGATGAGACCGGCGGCAATACCGGCAAGCATGCCGATAAATATCCATGCCGGCAGACTGAGTTTCTTCTTTTCTTTCATACAGATCTCCTTTTCTTTTTTTGAGGACATTCCTCAGACTGCATTCAATATACCATAAAACGGATAGGCGGTAAAGGCAATCTGCTCAATCTTAACGAAATCTTAACACCATAAATCGGGCATAATGCACAAAACATACAGAAATAGCAGGAAGCGCGCACGCTGCGCGCTTCCTGCTATGTAAAAAACAACGGTCAGTCTTTGACTTCGCGGATGGAGATGAAGCGAAGCTGGTTGAGGGGCTTGCCAGTCCTGTCTGCAACGATGGCCATGAGCATGGCGGCGGTCTTGTCGGGGACGTTGTGCAGCGCGATCTTACCGGCGGAGCCGGGCGCGGGCGCGTTCGGCACGGCGGGAGCAGCAGACGCGGCCGCGGGAGCAACGGCAGGCGCAGCAGTATTCTTACGGTTGATGATCGCACCGGCGATCTTCGTGACGAACATCAGAAGAATGAGGCCGAAAAAGACGACGGCCATGCCGAGCACAACGATCAGGGCGGCGGTACCGATGGGGATCTTCTCCATGGCGGTATTGATCAGAAACATAGTTCTTCCTCCTCACAGGGCGCCGAAGCGCCATGATTTTTCAGGGCTTATTATACAGCAGGAGTACGTTAATTTGGCGTTAAAGAAGAAAACCAGAAAAGGGCTTGCAAAGCGGAAAAAATATGCTATAATACAGGCAGGAAAGTAAACAAGGCGGGTCGGTTCGCCCGGCATGGAACGGATGCCGGAAGCGGAATGGGGTGCAAATCCCCGCGAGTGGGTCACTGTGATGCGCGCACGCCGCGCTCAGTCAGATACGTCAGAACCAGACCTGTGCTCCTGCCGTCACCGGGAGTCTATGGACGAATTTTTTGTCCGCACGGCTGGTGGCTGTGCGGACTTTTTGTCTGGCGCTTTTCCTCCCCCGGAAAGCGCCGTCCGGAAAGCTGCACAACCCATGTGCTTTCCGGGCAGTCTGCGCAGATCCCCCTCTGCGGTGTGCTGTCAACAAAAAGAGCCCCCTTCGGCGTTGGGAACCGCCGAAGGGGGATTTTTTGCGATGAAATAGCGATAGGAAGGTTATGTCCGGCAGCGGGAGCCGGCCGTTTCCAGCAGGATCTGCTGCATCTGCGGCCATTGCGCTTCCATGTCCGCCGCGAGCCGCAGCTGCGCGCGGCAGCGGTCGAGGTTCTGCATTGGCCGGTCGATCTTGAAATAGACATCGCCGTCCAGATAGTCCTTCAAAAAGCGCATACCAAGCTCGATCGTGATGATCTTTGCGCCAAGCGGAAGAACGCTGATCTCATTTTCTGTCAGTGCGTGCCCGCAGGCGTCAAGATAGCCCTCCAGAAATGCCCGGTAAAGATCAAGACGCAGGAAGACCTTCGAAAGATCCGTCTCATCCTCCGCAGCCGAGGACGCGCCGAAGCGCACAGCGTCGCCAAAGTCATAGGCCGAAAGCCCGGGCATGACGGTATCGAGATCGAGCACGCTTCTTGCAAGGCCCGTTTTTTCGTCCAGCAGGACGTTATTGAGCTTCGTGTCGTTGTGCGTCACCCGCAGCGGCAGCGCGCCGCTGCGCAGCATCCGACAGAGCGTGCCAAGCTCCTGCTCACGGGCGGAAATGAACGCAAGCTCCGGCCCGGCCTCCCGGACGCGGCCGCAGGCGTCGGCCTCCACTGAAGCGCGCAGCTGGCAGAGCCGGTCCTCGGTGTCGTGAAAGCGGGGGATCGTCTCGTGGAGCGTGGCGGCGGGGAAATCGGCCAGCGCCTGCTGGAACTTGCCGAAGGCGACCGCCGCCTGATAAAAGTCGTTGCAGTCGCGCGGCGCCTCGAGACTGAGGCCGCCGGAGATATAATCATAGGCCCGCCAGAATTCCCCCTGTGCGTCGACGGCATATTTTCTGCCGCCCCTGGCTGTGCAGAGGCGGATCATTTCCAGTCCGGTGTTCTTCTTTGCGATAAAGCGCGAAACTGCGTCAATATTCTCGATCAGCTCCTCCGGGTGCCGGAACGCGACGCGGTTGATGCGCTGGAGCGTATAGACCCTTCCGCTGCTGCAGGTGACGCGGAAGGTGCGGTTGATATGGCCGTTTCCAAACGGCTCGCAGGAGACGGGCGTTCCGTCCAGACAAAACTGCTGTAAGACCTGTTCCATACCTGATCTGACCTTTTCTCTTTGCTGCGCCCTGTAAACAGGACGTTCCTTCTATTCTATCCGTTTTGCCCCCAAATTGCAACCTCTGAGACAAAAAACGCATAATCTTGGTAGGGGCGGGGCTCTGCTCCGCCCGGCAGGATGCAGTGGTTCTACAAAAATTTACGGCGAATCCGGATACACTTATGCGTTCGGCCGTAGGGGCCGATGCCCACATCGGTCCGCGCAGAACAGACCGTTTTTACGGAATTTCTTGGCGAATTCGTAACTTCCCAAACGGGCCGACAGAGTCGTCGGCCCCTACGAACAAACAGGAAACTGCATACGAATTCGCCTGAGAGCTCTGTTAAAACAACTGCTTTCCGCCGGGCGTAGCAGAGCCCCGCCCCTACCAGCCTGGTTCGAGTGCCGGTCGTTTTCTGCGTAAACCTGACACGTGCTGATCTTAAGTTGATGACATTGCCTTGTGCCAAGGGGAGGCCAAACGGGAGCGCACTCTGTAATTTGCAACAAATGCCTCCCCTTACCGTGCGTTGACACGACAAGGGGAGGCTTAGAATTCAGATATTCTTTTTATCCGGCAGCAGATTCGTCATGCTCTTTAAGCTGATGGCGAGCGTAGACGCGTTGTGCAGGAGCGCCGAGGTCGTCGGAGGCAGGAGTCCGGCCACGCCGAAGACAATCAGACCAAGGTTGAAGCCGACAATGAAGCGGTAATTGCGGTGGATGCGGCCCATGAGGGCCTCGCTGATTCTGCGCAGCGTGACAAGCTCGAACAGATCCTCCGACGCGATGGTGATGTCGGCGATCTCCCGCGCGATAGCCGCGCCGGTCGAAATGGCGACGCCCGCGTCGGCCTCAGACAGGGCAGGGGAGTCGTTCACGCCGTCGCCGATCATGATAACGGTGCGGCCCGCAGCCTTTTCCCGGCGGATGAACGCGGCCTTGTCCTCAGGCAGGACCTCGGCGTAGAATTCGTCCACGCCGACCTCTTCCGCGACGGACGCGGCAGTCCGGCGGTTATCGCCGGTCATCATGACGACCTTGCTGATGCCGCAGGCGTGCAGCGCGCGGATAGCGTCCTTTGCCTCGGCGCGCAACGGGTCGAAGATGCAGATGACGGCGGCAAGCTCGCCCGCGATGCACAGATACAGATGGGAATACTGCGCGGGCAGGGAATCAAATTTTTCCCGTTCGTCCTCCGGGATGGTGCAGCCCTCGTCTTCAAAGACGAAGTGCGCACTGCCGATGAGCACCTTTTTGCCCTCGACCATGCTGGAAATGCCGTGCGCGACGACATACTGCACCTGCGAATGGTATTCCTCGTGCTTGAGCCCCTGCTTCTTGGCCTCCTCCACAACGGCGTTGGCCATCGAATGCGGGTAATGCTCCTCAAGGCAGGCGGCCAGACGCAGCATTTCCGTCTCTTCATGTCCGCCGAAGGGCACGATCTGCGCGACCTTCGGCTCGGCGTAGGTCAGCGTGCCGGTCTTGTCGAACACCACTGTATCGGCCCTTGCCACGGCCTCCAGGAAACGTCCGCCTTTGACAGAAATATGATAGCTGCTGCTCTCGCGCATGGCCGAGAGCACCGCGATGGGCATGGCCAGCTTCAGCGCGCACGAGAAGTCGACCATCAGAACAGCCAGCATCTTCGTTACGTTGCGCGTGACGAGATACGTCAGCGCCGTGCCGCCCAGCGTATACGGGACCAGCCGGTCGGCAAGGCGCGCAGCCTTGTCCTCGGCAGTGGACTTGAGCTTTTCCGATTCCTCGATCATGTGCACGATGCGGTCGTACCGGCCTCCGCCGAGCGCCTTTTCCACGTTTACAATGCACTCGCCCTCTTCCACGACCGTCCCGGCATAGACATAGCTGCCCTCGCGCTTCGGCGCGGGCATGGACTCACCGGTGATGGACGCCTGGTTGACCGTCGCCTCGCCGGAGACGACCTTGCCGTCGAGCGGAATGAGATTGCCGGTGCGCACGATCATCCGGTCGCCGGGCTTCACATCGCCGATGGGGACGAGCAGCTCGGTTTCGCCGGACTGCAGCCATACCTTGTCGACGTTCAGCGCCATCGCACCGGCCAGATCGGCGACAGACTTCTTGTGCGTCCACTCCTCCAGAATTTCACCCAGCCGCAGCATGAACATGACGGAGCCTGCGGTGTCGAAGTCGCCGCGCACCATCGAGACGGTCACGGCCGTCGCGTCGAGCACGGCGACAGAGAGTTTGCCGTGCAGCAGGGCACTGAGTCCTGCGCGGATGTATTTGACCGAGCGGAACAGCGCGATGGCCGTCTGCACCGGAACCGGCAGGAACAGCCGCGAGAACGCGCGGCGGCAGACGGTAAAGACGAGCTTGTCCTCATACTCGCGGTTGAGCGCGCGGGACGTATGCTCCGGCAGGCGGGCAAGCGCCCGCTCTGACGTGAACGAGAAGGACGAGAGCGCCCGCACGATATCCGCACGCGGGCAGGTATAGGTGATGACGGCGTCCTGCGTCCGGTCGAAGACCTTGACGGACACGACACCGGCAACGCCCTTCAGATCATATTCCAACAGATCCGCTTCGCGCAGCGACATCCGGCGAAGCGCGAGATGCACGCGCATACGCCCGGGCGTCTCATGCAGAATGTTACACTTCATATGCTGATTTGTACCTCCGAAAAACAGAAGAGCCGCAAAAACGGCTCTTCCTTTGCAAACCTAACGGGCTTATTCCGCGTCCGAAGCGGTATCCTCGATCACCTCAGGTGCAGCCTCGGCAGCGCGGCGGTCGTTGATGGCCTTGGCGTCTGCGTAGACATCGTCCGCACCCTCACGCACGGTCGTCACGGCCTGCATGACGCAGTCCTTGGCGCGCAGAACGGCTGCGGTGGTGTGCGCGTAAACGCTCTTTGCTTCCTTGCTGCTGAGGATCTTCAGACCGGCGGTGCCAAACAGAACGCCAGCCGCGAACAAACCAAGATGTTTCATATAATGTACCTCCTGTTCTGGATTGCTGCCGCACTCAATGTTAGATACGGCTAACAAAAATTAAACACATTTAATTTTCGGCGAGATAATACCACACATTCCCTGAAAATGCAAGCCCATATCCGTAAAAAAACTATGAATTGTACGAAAAACGCAGCCCTCGAAAGGGCTGCGTTCTGGTCAGTCAGTCCGCGATCAGCGCGGCCATGTCCGCGGCGCTGATCTGATAGACCGCACCGTCGATCCCGTTTTTCTGCAGCGCGTCCAGAACGGCGGCCCGGTCATACCGGCAGCCGGTGAGCGCGCCGGTGATCGCCTCGGCGGAGAGCGTGGAGAAGAAATCGCCCCAGACGGACGCGCTGCGGATCACGCCGCGCTGCACGTCCAGCCGGAACGTGAGCTTCCCGCCGGGAAAGCGGCCTGTGCGCTCAAGATTGAAGCGCGGATTCTTGCCGTAGATCGCGTCCCATGCGGCGAATTTCTCCTGCGCCAGCTGGTTGATGCGCGCGTCGTCCTCCGGAGTGACGGTATAGGTATCCGTGCTGCCGCGCATCAGATGGCGCACCATGCAGGATTTGAACTCCTCTACAGAAAGCCTGCGCGGCAGATGCTCGGAGATATTCGTCACGCGGTCGCGCACGGATTTGATGCTCTTGGAGAGAATTTTATAGGGGTCGACCGTGGTGGACGCGACCATCTGCTCGATGTTCGTGTCATAGAGCAAAGAGCCATGGTGCACAATACAGTCGCCCAGACGGTACTGCGCGTTGCCGGAAAATTTCCTGCCGTCGATCAGCAGATCGTTGCGGCCATTGAAGCTGGCATCCGCGCCCAGCTCGCGCACGGCGTCCACGACGGGACCGATATACTGCGCGAATTCAATCTGCTGCTCCGGCGAGTGCTCAATGAACGTGAACTGCCAGCCGCCGAGATCGGTGTAGATCGTCCCGCCGCCGGACATACGGCGCACGAGGTGGATCCCGTGCGCGTCGGCATACGGCTTGTTGATCTCTTCGAGAATATTCTGGTACTTGCCGACCATCAGCGTCGGCGTTGTGCGCCAGAAGAGGAAAACCGTATCGGGCAGGCGCTTTTCCGTGGCAAAATAGTTCTCAAGGCCAAAATTATAGTAAACGTCGGTCGAACCCGTCTCAATATAGATCATGCACGTCCTCCAGCGCCTCCCACGCGCGGTAGGAGCTGCGGGCCAGCGGCGCGGAGGCCACATGGCGGAAGCCCTTACTTAGCGCCAGCTGCTTATAGCGCGCAAAATCCTCCGGCGTTGCGTACCGGTCGAGCTTCCAGTGCTTTTCCGACGGCTGGAGATACTGTCCGATCGTCAGAATGTCGCAGCCGGTGGCCAGAATATCATCCATGAGGACCGAGATCTGCTCGTCTGTCTCTCCGAGGCCGACCATGAATCCGGTCTTGGTCAGGATCGTCGGATCCTTTTCCTTTACATAGCGCAGAACGCCCAGCGTCCGCTCATAGCCCGCCTGCGGGCGGACGGCCTTCTGAAGCTCTTTGACCGTCTCAATATTCAGATTGAACACATCCGGATGCGCGGCGATCACGATATCGGCAGCCTCATGGCTGCCCTTCATGTCGCTCGTCAGCGTCTCGACCGTCGTGCCGGGGCACAGCGCGCGGATGGCGCGGACGGTCTTCGCAAAGTGCTCCGCGCCGCCGTCCGGCAAATCGTCGCGCGTCGAGCAGGTCAGAACGACGTGGCGCAGCCCCAGCTTTTTTGCTGCCTGCGCGACGTTTTCCGGCTCGTCCGGGTCGGGGGGCAGGGGCTTGCCGCACGTGACGTTGCAGAACCGGCAGTTGCGGGTGCAGACATCGCCGAGGATCATAAACGTGGCGGTGTGCTTCTGATAGCACTCGCCGAGATTCGGACAGTTTGCCGCCTTGCAGACCGTGTTGAGCTTCAGATCGCGCATCAGCTCCGCAACCTCGCTCACGGCCTGCTGGTTATAACGGACGCGCAGCCATTCAGGTTTCCGTTCCATTCCGTCTCCGCCTTTACTTCGTTTCGACGATCGCGACCGGGGCCAGCGCGTCGATGGTGTCGCCCTCCTCGCACAGCTGACGGCGCAGAATGCCGTCCTCCGTGGCCTCGATCTGGTTGACGACCTTGTCCGTCTCGATCTCGTACAGGGCGTCGCCCTTGTGGATCTCGTCGCCCTCGTCCTTGAGCCAGGCGCACAGAACGCCGCTCTTCATTTCGGGCTGCAATTTCGGCATAACAAGCTGCTTTTCCATAATCAAATGCTCCTTTTCATTACATCAGACAATCCAGTAATTCTTCCGCCCGTTCGCCCGCAAGCGTCCGGCAAAGCTCCAGAAACAGCGCCGGATCAAGCCGGACGCCGTTCAGCATGGCGCACAGCGCCTGCGCGTCAAGCGCGTCAGAGCGCACCTCGGCATTGCGGAGCAGGCCGCGCCTGGCCTCATACCGCACAAAAATCGGTTTCCCGGCAAATTCGGCACTCTTTTCATACGTAAAGGCCGGGGTCTTGCCCCACGTCCAGTCCCACGCATGATAAGTCTCATCCGCAAGCCTCCGTACCTCGGCCAGCTGCGGCTCTGTCAGCCGGATCTGCTCCGAGCCGGGCGGCAGCAGCTGCTCCGCCAGCCGCTTTGCGAACGTGACGATCTCGCAGTCGTCCTTGAGATAAGGGCGCAGATTCGTGACCGTGCAGATGGCCGATTCCGTTCCCTTGGAGCAGAACGCGTCGTTTTTCCTGCCGGTCGTGATCTCATCCAGCAGCGACAGGTCGGAATCAAACAGCAGCGTCCCATGGTGCAGGACGCGCCCGCCCGCGATCTTCTGCGCACTGCCGGAGATTTTTTTGCCGTCCACGGCGATATCGCAGGTGCGGTTTTTCTGCGCCGGAACGCCGAGCGCGTTCAGCGCCCGGATGACCGGCTCTAGACAGCGGTCGTAGTCGAGCGGCCCCGTCTGGTCGGATATGAGCGTATAGTTGAGGTTCCCAAGGTCATGATAGACCGTCCCGCCGCCCGACATCCGGCGCACGACGGGAATACCCCTGTCCAGAAGCGCACGCATATGCACCTCCCGGCAGATATTCTGATAGCACCCGACGACGACAGCAGGCCGGTTGCGCCACAGCAGCAGCACATCGCCCTCACGGTAGGTGCGGAACACATAGTCCTCAAACGCCTGATTAAAATACGGGTCATGCGATGTTGTTTCGATTTGAATCATGCGGAAATCCTTCCGTTTCTGATTTCTTTTTTTATTTTATCACAGGTATCCACAAAAAACAACAGAAAGCTGCGGGCGCGCACCGAAAGCCTTCCCCACTGGGGAAGGTGGCCCGAAGGGCCGGATGAGGGCCGGGGAACAGTTTCAATTTTTGGAAATCTCAAGCAAAATACAACTGCCTCAACCGCATCAGTCTGCTCCGCTTCGCTCCGCAGCCAGCTTCCCCGGAGGGGAAACCTTGCCGCGTTCCCGCAGCCTCCGCATCACGCTCGGGTAGCGCGACGCGTCCGTGTGCGGCAGGAATCTGGCCGCCTGCATATTCTCTACGAATTTTTCCATCTCCCCGAACTGCACATACGTCGCAAGCGCGCGGATCTGATCCAGCCGCGCCCGGCAGCCCGTATCCAGCAGCAGGCGTTTTGCGCCTGCGAGGGAGGAGTTGCCGAGAATTTTGAATTTTTCGCGCGGCAGATCGGGGTACAGACCGACCGTGATCGCGGATTCCAGATCATAATGCGTCCCGAAGCCGCCCGCGAGATAGAACGCGCCGATCTCCGACGGACTGACGTTCACGCTTTCCAGAAGCGTCGCGACCATCGTATACGCGGCGGCCTTGCAGGTCAGAAATTCCCCGATGTCGTCCTGTGTAAAATAGAGCGGCACATTGCCGTCGTAGGCATAGATAATGGCCGGGACGTTGCGCTGTCTGGTGTCGTCCCACACGTCGCGGATGCACGGCGAGGCGCTTTTCTGCAGATTTCCCGCTGAATCGATCCAGCCGGACAGAAACCCCTCCGCGATCAGATCGAGAATGCCGGAGCCGCAGATGCCCTTCGGCGCGAGACCCCCGACCGTCTCGTACCGGAGCCGGTTGTCAGGCCCGATTTTGATGCGGCAGATCGCGCCCGGCTCGGCGCGCATACCGGATCTGCTGACCGCGCCCTCAAGCGCAGGCCCGGCAGCTCCCGCTCCCATGAGCAGAAATTCCCGGCAGCCGAGCACCAGCTCGCCGTTTGTGCCGATATCGAGAAACAGCGCCAGATCCTCCCGCGTGTCGAGATCCGTCATCAGAAGACCGCTCGTGATATCGCCGCCCAGGTAATTTGCGATCGCGGGCATACAGAAAATATTCCCCGCGATGGGAAGTCCAAGCTCCGATGCGCGCAGCACGCCGGGGTCAAAAAATACCGGCGTATAGGGACTCTGGAACACCTGCCACGGGTCGCAGCCGAGGAAAAAGTGCAGCATCGTCGTATTGCCGCCGACCGTCATGGCCGAGACAGCCTCCGGCGGAACACCAGTCTGCGCGCAGCAGCGCTCGATCATCTGCCGCACGTCGTCAAGCGTCAGCGCCTGAAGCGTGTGCAGATTGTCAGGGTTCTCCTTCACGGCCAGAATGCGGTCGAGGATGTTCGCGCCGAACTGCGTCTGGCTGTTTGTACAGGCTGCCTCCGCAAGCGTCTTCCCGGAGAGCAGGTCGACAAGCTCCATCTGCATCGTCGTGCTGCCGATATCGAGGCAAAGACCATAATTCCGGTCTGTCGTGTCCCCCGGCTCGACGCGCACGACATCCGTCCCGCCCGCACCCGGGCAGAGCGTCACCGTAACGCGATAGCCCGCCTCGTGCAGCACCGGATACAGCTGCTGCATACACCCGAGCGTCAGACGGCAGCCCTCCGGCAGCGCGGCCAGCAGCCGTTCCCGCGCGGCAAGCGTATCTCCGGCGGACGGTTCCGGCAGCGTCAGATATCGTTTTTCCGTCAATGCGTTCATAAAGACTCCTCACGCCCTGCTTCCCAGCAGGAAGCAGAGGATCCTGTAGCCGGGGGCAAGCAGGTCGAAGACCCACCGGTTCGCGTCGACGCTGCGCTCGCCCATATCGATCACGGCGGTCGCGTTTTTCAGCCGCTTCGCCGTTTTGTAAAGCCTTCTGTCCTGATGCCCGTGCGCCTCTCCGGCGCGCATCCAGCGGTCAAAAATGCCGTCCAGATACGCGTGGATCAGCAGCTCCGTGGCCATGGAGCGCTCCGTAATGTGCAGCTGCGCGCCGTGCTCCGCCGCGTAGCCGTCCAGAATCATGCGGCTGAGCGGCAGCGAGCCGTTGCCCCGCTGCCGCAGATAGGTCATAAGCGCGCCGTTCGTCGTCAGATGCACGGCGCGGTCCGTATAGGAAAGCTCCACGCCCTCCGGCAGCCTCTGTGTTTCCATGCAATGCGCTTCCTTTGTTTTTTCTTATCTTACCACATCCCGCGCAGCCGCGCAAGGCTTCCCTTATCCTGCGGAGCATGGCACGAAAATGCCCGGACGGCAGCGCGTCCGGGCATTTTGTCAGGTCTGCTCGTCAGAAATGGGAGGCTGCGGCTCCTCCGGCGGTGCAGGCTCCTCGCCAGGGGGATCGGCTGTGCCGGGGTCTTCCTCAGCGGGAGGCGCAGACTCTTCCGCGTCCTCGACGGGCGGCTCCTCCGGAACGGGTGCCGGGCAGGCGGGCGTCTGGGGCTGATCCCAGTAATATTCGCCCGTCATATCCTCGTCATATCGCAGCCGGAGCGTTCCGCCGCCAAGCAGGTCGCGCAGGATATCGACGTGGCAGTAGCCGCCGTCAAGCTGCATGATGTTCCAGTAATAGCTTTCGCTGCCGCGCATACCGCTGACGGTCTGGCAGGTAAGGCCCGCCTCATCGCACAGCAGCTGCCAGCTCTGCGCCATGCTTTTGCTGTCGGCAATGCCCTGGCAGAGCGCGGAATAGACCGGGGTGCGGCTGGTGCCCTCCTGATATGGGAAGCGCTCGGCCAGATACGTAAACAGCAGCGAGGCCTTTTCCGTCTCGCTCGTGCAGTAGCGGACATAAATTTCCGCTGCGCGCAGACTCTCGGATACGTCCTGCTGCATACTCCGCAGCTCCAGCCGGGAGGCCGGATAGTCGAATACCAGCTCCACAATGCGGTTGCGGGCGTCAGCCGGATAGGACGTGACGGTCAGCTCCGGCTGCGCGGACTGCTCCTTCAGATGCGCGCCGCAGTAATCCTGCACAAGCGCCGCATAGTCGGGCTGGCCCGGATAGGTCGCGTAGAGCGTCAGATGGTCGTCGTAATTCTCCAGCGCCTGACACAGCAGACGCTTTGCCTCCGACTCGCTGCCGACATATTCGATCTCGTCCAGCGGCGTGCGCACATCGCGGAACGTGATATCGATCCTGATCTCGTAATAGGCGACGATCAGCGTACAGTCGTGCGTGATATAGTCGATGGCGTACGCGCCGATCGGATCCTCGCGCGAAAACTCGTACACGGCGGCAGGAAGATCCTCCTCGACGTCGCCGGAATATTGGCTCGTATGGATCACGCCATGCTCCACGCCGTTCTGCACGAGCGTCCGCAGGGCGTTCTTGAGCGACTTATAATCGCGAACCGTCAGCACGTCGCTCTGCGGCTCGGCCTTTGTGCCCGTGTTGTGCGGGGTCACAAGGGTGTAGGAGGACGGGACCAGCCTGCTGCACCCGCACAGGGCTGCCAGCAGCAGAGCAAGCGCAGCCGTCATCATCCAGCGTTTCAAAGCAGCCCCTCCTTGCCGTTATAATTCCTCACCCGAGACGCGGAAGCCCTCGCCCAGGACCTGGTGCGCGGGAAGCAGGATCACAAACGCGTCCGGATCGATCTCACGCACGATGGATTTCAGCTCCGGCAACTCCTTCTGCCGCACGGCGGACATCAGCACGGGCCGGGGACTGCCGGTATAGCTGCCGCTGCCCTCCAGTACGGTCGCGCCGCGGTCGAGCCGGGTTCCGATCTGCTCGGAGACGGTCTGGTAGTGCTCGGAGATGATCAGCGCGACGGTCGAATGATCCAGCCCGTAGAGCAGCTGATCCATCACGAACGACGATGCCGCCAGCGGAAGCGCACTGTAGAGCGTCTTGGACAGATCGTGGAACACGATGCCGGTCAGCGTGATGATGAACAGGTCGATCGCCAGCATGACCTTGCCGAGACTGGCCGAGCGGAAGCGGCGGCGCAGCAGTCTGGCTGCGATATCGGAGCCGCCCGTCGTGCCCCCGGACAGGAACACAAGGCCGATGCCAAGCCCGACGAGAATGCCGCCATAGAGGCTGTCGAGCAGAATTTCCGTTTTCGGCGCGGGGATAAAGGCGAACAGATCGATGAATACGGAGCTCAGCAGCATCCCGGACAGCGAACCGAACAGAAATTTTCTGCCAAGCTTCTTTGCGCCGAGGACAAACAGCGGTACGTTCAAAAGCATGGTGATCACGCCGATCTGGCCGAAGCCCAGAAGCTCGCGCAGGACCATCGCCAGACCGCTCATGCCGCCGACGTTCAGATTGTTCGGCTCCAGAAACAGATCGAAGCCGAGTGCGAAAATGGCGCTGCCAAGGGTGATCTTCCATCCCATCTGCCAGATGGTCTTGAGCGTTTCACGTTTCAAACCGTCGTCCTCCCGTACTTCTTTTTTATCAGATATCCAGCTTCATCTGTGTTTCGCCGACGTCCTCTCCGCGCAGGAGCGCGCCTGCGGCGGGCAGCGTCCGGGCCGAATAGCGGCCTACGTTGCTGAGCGGTGTTTTTTCCAGCTCCGCGGCCGATTCGATGGTGGCCTTTCGCTTCAGGCTCATCACAGCGACGCCCTGCGTCGCGCGCGTGGTCTTGGCGGAAAGCTGCGCCGTGGAGAACACGAGCACGCGCCCGTCCGTTGCGCGGATGACGATCTGCTTTTCCTCCGGCAGATCGATCACAGCCCGGAGCGGGCTCTTGTCGGAGTATGCGCCCGTCAGCCGCTTGCGGTTGGATTTGGTGTCATAGCAGCTCGCAGCGACCTTCGCCGCCTTGCCGTTTTCAAAGACGAAGAGCAGATTGCCCTCGTATTTTCCGGGGAAAATGACCGTCAGGAAGCTCTCGCCCTCATCGAAGCCGAGCTTACCGGGCAGGAAATCGCCGAGCGTGGAGGCTTTTCCGTCGGCAAAATCGGAAATTTTCGTCTTGTAGACCTGATATTTGTCGGTAAAGACCAGCATCTCCTCACTGTTCTGCGCCGGGCGGGTCAGAAGCAGGCTGTCGCCCTCCTTGAATTTCTGTTCGCCGGACATCCGCAGCGACTGCGCTGTGATCTTCTTGAAATAGCCCTCGCGGGAGAGGAAGACCGTGACGGGATAGTCGTTTTCCGGCTCGTCGTCCGGCTCCTGCGGAAGCTCGTGGTCATACACAAGGGTCGTCCTGCGCTCCTTACCGTATTTCTGCGCGACCTGCTCCAGCTCCTTGCAGATGAGCGCCTGCACCTTTTTCTCAGAGCTGAGCGTCGCTTCGAGGTCGGCGATCTCCTTTTCAAGGGACTCCGTCTCCTTCAACCGGTTCAGGATGAATTCCTTGTTGATGTTGCGCAGCTTGATCTCCGCGACGTATTCCGCCTGTACCTGATCGATGCCGAAGCCGATCATGAGGTTCGGGACGACCTCCGCATCCAGCTCCGTCTCGCGGATGATGCGGATGGCCTTGTCGATATCGAGAAGAATTTTGCCGAGGCCCTTCAGCAGGTGCAGCTTGTCCTTCTTTTTGTTCATCTGGAAATAGAGTCTGCGCCGGACGCATTCGGTGCGCCACGCCGTCCACTCGGAGAAAATTTCGCGCACGCCCATCACGCGCGGCATACCGGCAATGAGAATGTTGAAGTTGCAGCCGAACGCATCCTGCAGCGTCGTCGTCTTGAACAGCTTCTGCATGAGCTTGTCCGGGTCCGCGCCGCGCTTCAAGTCGATGGTGAGCTTCAGACCGTTCAGGTCGGTTTCGTCGCGCATATCGCTGATCTCGCGGATCTTATTTGCCTTGATCAGCTCGGCGACTTTGTCCAGAATGATCTCCGTGGCCGTTGTGTAGGGGATCTCGTAGATCTCGATCATGTTCCCGTCCTTGACATAGCGCCACTTTGCCCGCAGGCGGAACGAGCCGCGGCCCGTTTCGTAGATCTGCTGCATCTGGGCAGGATCGTAGAGAATTTCGCCGCCCGTCGGGAAATCCGGGGCCGGAAGCGTGTCCAGCAGATCCGCGTCCGGGTTTTTGATGAGCGCGATCGCCGTGCGGCAGACCTCGGCCAGATTGAACGAGCAGATATTCGACGCCATGCCGACAGCGATGCCCATGTTGGCCGAGACCAGCACGTTCGGGAACGTTGTCGGCAGCAGCACAGGCTCCTGCATGGAGCCGTCGTAATTGTCGACAAAATCGACGGTATCGGCGTCGATATCGCGGAACAGCTCGGCGCAGATCGGCTCGAGCTTCGCTTCGGTGTAACGCGAGGCGGCGTAGGCCATATCGCGCGAATAGACCTTGCCGAAGTTGCCCTTGGAGTCGACGAACGGGTGCAGCAGCGTTTCGTTGCCGCGCGCCAGACGCACCATCGTCTCATAGATGGCGGCGTCGCCGTGCGGGTTCAGCTTCATCGTCTGGCCGACGATGTTGGCGGATTTGGTGCGGGGCTTTGTGAGAAGCCCCATTTCGTACATGGTGTACAGAAGCTTGCGGTGCGACGGCTTGAAGCCGTCGATCTCCGGGATGGCACGCGAGACGATGACCGACATGGCGTAGGGCATATAGTTGGACTCCAGCGTCTGACAGATCGGCTGCTCGAGCACCTCCGCCCGCAGCCCCATCACATTCGGGTCGTCATGTTTTTTGCTTTCCGGTTGTTTTTTCTTTGGCATAGTTGATCGTTCCTTATGATTTGACGATATATGCCGGGGCAGACAGCGGCAGGATCGTGAGCTGGTCATGCCTCCGGCGGCCCATTCTTTTCCGCCTTGCCGGAAAAGAATGGGGAGAAAAGGGGCGCTCGGTTACGTTTGGTGCATACTGCGGGTGCTATTCAGGCAGGAACCTGTTTTTTAGTCGTTACAATCACACATAGCCACCCTACGAGAGTTTTGGTACGCGCCGCCTGTTACGGTACGGCCCAATTTGTGAGTCGCTGCGTTTGAATAGGTGCGGTAAATTAGTCCTGCAGCCAAAATTTGCAGGATTGTACGGATTTGCCGAGACCTCTGCAAATCTTTTTCGGACAGCATCAGAAATTTTGAACTGCTCCAAATCTCGCGGGAAAGATCCAAGAAAACCGAAGCGGTTTTCTTGGTCGGTTCAAGGGGACTCCGGGGAGAAATCGAAATCCCCCCGGGCCTCAAATTGCAAACCAGCGCAGCGTTTTCTTTTGGAGAAGCAAAAGAAAATGCTGAAGGGCAGCTGCTGATTCGCAGAAGACTATCAGCCTTATACAGCCTCACGACACATCCAGCTGATCGAGATATTTATATCCGTTTTCCGCGATATGCTCCTTGCGGCCCTGTAAATTATCGCCCAGCAGCAGATCGAAAATCTGCATCGTGCGCTCCATATCCTCGGGCATGACCTTGATGAGGCGGCGCGTTTCCGGGTTCATGGTCGTCATCCACATCATTTCCGGGTCGTTTTCGCCAAGACCCTTCGAGCGGTTGATGGAGAGCTTTTTGCCCTCCAGCTTCTTGACGATCTCGGATTTTTCCGCGTCGGTGTATGCAAACCACGTCTTGTCCTTGCACGTGATCTCATACAGGGGCGATTCCGCGATATAGACATATCCCTCCTGAATGAGCGTCGGGCACAGCCGGTAGATCATGGTCAGGATCAGCGTGCGGATCTGGTAGCCGTCGACGTCGGCGTCGGTGCAGATGATGACCTTGTTCCAGCGCAGATTTTCCAGATCAAACGCGGACAGATCCTTCGTCTTCTTCGTCTGCACCTCCACACCGCAGCCAAGCACGCGGATGAGGTCGGTGATGATGTCGGACTTGAAAATGCGGTCGTAATCAGCCTTCAGACAGTTCAGAATCTTGCCGCGCACGGGCATGATGCCCTGAAATTCCGCGTCGCGCGAGAGTTTGACCGAGCCGAGCGCGGAATCGCCCTCGACGATATAAATTTCGCGCTTCGACACGTCCTTCGTGCGGCAGTCGACGAATTTCTGCACGCGGTTGGCGATATCAAGATTGCCGGTCAGCTTTTTCTTGATGTTCAGACGCGCCTTTTCCGCCGATTCACGGCTCCGCTTGTTGACCAGCACCTGATCGGCAATGCGGTCGGCCTCCTGCTTGTTTTCGATGAAATAGACGTGCAGCCGGTCGCGGAAAAATTCCGCCATGGCATCCTGCACGAATTTGTTTGTAATGGCCTTTTTTGTCTGGTTCTCATACGAGGTCTGCGTGGAGAAGCAGTTCGTCACCAGCACCAGACAGTCGGCCACGTCCTGAAACGTGATCTTCGATTCGGACTTCGTGTATTTGTTCGTCTGCTTGCAGTAGGCGTCAATGGCGTAGACAAAGGCATTCTTGACGGCCTTTTCCGGTGCGCCGCCGTGTTCGAGCCAAGAAGAATTGTGATAGTATTCGAGACGGTTGACACGGTTCGAGAAGCAAAGGGCGGCGGAAATGCGCACCTTGTATTCCGGCTTGTCTTCACGGTCGCGGCCCTTGCGCTCGGCCTCCCAGAACTGCGGCATGGTCAGCGTCTGCTCACCTGCAATTTCGTTTACATAATCCAAAATGCCGTTGGGATAGCAGTAATCCGTCTTGACGAATTTGCCGCCTTCCTGATCGCGGAACGTGAACGTCACGCCCGCGTTGACGACAGCCTGCCGCTTGAGCGTGTCCTCAAAATATTCCTTCGGAATGTTGATGTCGGTGAAGACGGCCAGATCGGGCTTCCAGCGGAAGACGGAGCCGGTGGCCTTGCGGTCGGCCGGCTCCTTTTTCATCTTGCCGACAAGCTCGCCCTTTTCAAAATGCAGCGTGTATTTAAACCCGTCGCGGCGGACGGTCGCGTCAAAATACTCGGATGAATACTGCGTGGCGCAGGAGCCGAGGCCGTTCAGGCCCAGCGAGAATTCATAGTCGCCGCCCGCGTTGTTCTGGTACTTACCGCCTGCGTAAAGCTCGCAGAAGACAAGCTCCCAGTTGTATTTTCCCTCTTTTTCGTTCCAGTCGACCGGACAGCCGCGCCCGAAGTCCTCGACCTCAATGGAATGATCCTCATAGCGCGTCACAAGAATTTGCCGGCCGTAGCCCTCGCGCGCTTCGTCGATGGCGTTGGACAGAATTTCAAAAACGGCGTGCTCACAGCCCTCCAGGCCGTCCGAGCCGAAAATGACCGCCGGCCGCAGCCGGACGCGGTCCGCGCCCTTTAAAGACGAGATGGACTCGTTTCCATAGGCTTTTTGTTCTTTCATGCGGATTCCTCACAATATTTCGTGCTGTAACGGGCATTCCACCCACTATAATTAGATATAGTATACGGTTTTTTTACTCCAAAGTCAAGGTTTGCCGCAAAGCCCGCAGGATATACGGCGGCCTGCCCAGCGTTCGCGGACGGGGAAAATTTTCGTGTTTTTCCGTTTGGTGATTGCAAAGTTTTCGGTTTCGGTTTATGATATATGATGTGAAGTGTAGTACAAAATCGGCAGAAGCTTCTGCCATGCGCTGGACAGGGAAAGATTTATGAAAATTGGATTTGACAATCAGAAGTATTTGAAGCTGCAGTCCGAACGGATCCTGGAGCGCGTCGCGCATTTCGGCGGCAAGCTCTATCTGGAATTCGGCGGCAAGCTTTTTGACGACTATCACGCCTCGCGCGTCCTGCCTGGCTTCCAGCCGGACAGCAAGATGAAGGTGCTGCTGCAGCTCAAGGAGCAGGCGGAGATCGTCATTGCCATCAACGCAGCCCACATTGAAATGAACAAGCGCCGGGGCGATCTCGGCATTACCTACGATCTGGACGTCATGCGCCTGATCGACACGTTCCGTTCCATCGGTCTCTATGTCGGCAGCGTCGTCATCACGCAGTACGCGGGCCAGCAGGCCGCCGAGGTGTTCCAGCGCAAGCTGGAGGCGCTGGGCGTGAAGGTCTACCGGCACTATCCCATCGCGGATTATCCTTCGAATATCAATCTCATCGTTTCCGATGAGGGCTACGGCAGAAACGAGTATATCGAAACCAGCCGCCCCATCGTCATTGTCACGGCCCCCGGCCCCGGCTCCGGCAAGATGGCGACCTGCCTCAGCCAGCTCTATCAGGAGCACAAGCGCGGCGTGAACGCAGGCTATGCCAAATATGAGACGTTCCCGATCTGGAACCTGCCGCTCAAGCACCCGGTCAACCTCGCCTACGAGGCCGCGACAGCCGATCTGGCCGACGTCAACATGATCGACCCCTTCCACCTTGAGGCCTACGGCGAAACAACGGTCAATTATAACCGCGACATCGAGATCTTCCCGGTGCTCGAAACGATCTTCCGCTCCATCTTCGGCGAGTGCCCGTACAAAAGCCCGACAGACATGGGCGTCAATATGGCGGGCTTCGCCATCTGCGACGATGAGGCCTGCCGCGAAGCGTCGTATCAGGAGATCATCCGGCGTTATTTTGCCTCCGCCTGCGCTGTCAAAAAGGGCGTCGCCATGCCCGAAGAGCTGCGCAAGCAGGAAATGCTCATGAACTCGCTGCATCTGGATGTGTCCATGCGCAGAACTGTCCCCGCCGCGCGGGCCAAGGCTGCCGAGACGGGCGCGCCTGCCGCAGCAATCGAGCTGCCGGACGGGCGGCTCGTCACCGGCAAGACCTCCGGCCTGATGGGCGCGTCGTGCGCCGCGCTTCTGAACGCGATCAAGCTTTCCGCCGGGATCGACGATCGCGTGAACCTCATTTCTCCGATGGTTCTCGCGCCCATCCAGCACCTGAAGATCGAGCATCTGGGCAATTCCAACCCCCGCCTGCACACGGACGAGGTCCTCATCGCGCTGTCCATCAGCGCCGTGACGAATCCGACCGCCGAGCTTGCCATGGAGGCGCTGGCCTCCCTGCGCGGCAGTCAGGTGCATTCGTCCGTCATTCTCTCCTCGGTCGACGAGGGGATGTTCAAGCGCCTCGGCATGAACGTTACGTTCGAGCCGGTCTATCAGTCGCACACGCTCTATCACAAGTGAGGGATCGACGCTATGGAACATTCCCGCAATAAATTACCCGCCATGCTCGCCGTTCTGTTCTGCATTGCGCTGCTGGCCGGTGTCGGCGTTCTTCTGTGGAAGACGCTCCCGGAAAAGCAGAAGCCCGAGCAGGCCGAGACCATCCAGACGGACGGCGTGTTTTCCAACGAACCGACGACCGTAGAGCCGGAGCGCGAAGCGCCCTACGAGGGCGAGCTTCCCGGCCAGGCCGCCCAGCCGGAGACGCCGGACGAGCAGCCACAGCCGGGTACGGATGATCAGAATGAAACAGACCCGCAGACGCCGGACGCTCCGGAAGCCTCCGCCGCACAGCAGACGGCGCAGGCGCTTCTCGATACCATGACGGACGAGGAAAAGCTCTGGCAGCTGTTCTTCGTAACGCCGGAGGCCATCACAAACGTCAACACCGCCACCGTAGCGGGAGAGACGACAAAGAAAGCGCTGGAGCAGTACCCGGTCGGCGGCATCGTGTATTTCGCGAAAAACCTTGAAAACCGCGAACAGACCGTCGCGCTGCTGGAAAACACGCAGTCCTACGCAAAAATTCCGCTCTTCCTCGGCGTTGACGAGGAGGGCGGCACCGTCAGTCGCGTCGGCAGCAACCCGGATATGGGCGTGCCGTCCGTCGGCGATATGCGTTCGCTCGGCAAGCAGCAGGATCCCGCAGCGGCCTATGCCGCCGGGCAGGACATCGGCGGCAGCCTGCACGCGCTGGGCTTCAATCTGGACTTTGCCCCGGTCGCGGACGTTGCGCAGGGTGCAGACAGCGTCATCGGCAGCCGCTCGTTCGGCTCTGATCCGGAGCTGTGCGCGTCGCTGGCCGGTGTGATCGTCAAGAGCCTGCGCGCCGAGGGCATTGTCTCATGCCTCAAGCACTTCCCCGGCTACGGCAGCGCCACCGTCGACGATCACAACGGCACGTCGATCGTCGAAAAGACCCTCAGTGAGCTGGAAGGCTGTGACCTTGTCCCGTTCCAGTCCATCATCGCCTCGGAGGGGAGCGTCCCGTTCGTCATGGTCTCGCACCTGTCCTACCCGAATGTCACCGGCAGCGATACGCCCGCCGATCTGAGCGCATCCATCGTGACGGATATCCTGCGCGACAAGCTGGACTATCAGAACGTCATCATCACCGACTCGCACTCCATGGCCTCCATCACCGACCATTATTCCGCAGGCGATGCCGCCGTCAAGGCCCTTGCCGCCGGATGCGACATGATCCTCATGCCGTCCGATCTGCAGGCCGCGTTCGACGCCGTCAAGGCCGCCGTCGCCGACGGCACGCTTTCGCAGGCCCGTATTGACGAGAGCGTTCTGCGCATTCTGACCGTCAAGGCGGAATACGGCATCATTTCCTGAGGAACCGATGCTTTCAGTAAATTTCACCGAAAGGATGTGCGCACCATGTCCGCAGCCCCGAACAAAAAGCCCTCCGTTGCGCTGGGCCTGATCCTGATCCTGCTTCTGCTTGCCGCCGTCGTTTTCGGCGGGATGTGGGTCGTGCAGGCGGCGTTCACGCCGCGTATGTCCGACGCAAGGGCTGCCGCCGAGGCAAGTTCCACACCTGCCAAAGAACCGACTGTACAGGCTGAACCGGTGGTACAGGAGCCGGAGCCGCAGGAGCAGCCCGCACAGCAGTCTGCAGAGCAGACAGCAGAGTCCCGCGTGACGCTCATGGCGCTGGGAGACGATCTGATCCACAACTGCGTCTACTGGTCCGCGCAGACGCCGGAGGGCGGCTATGATTTCACGTCGTTTTTCGACGATATCCGCCCCACCGTCCGGCAGTATGATCTGGCCTGCATCAATCAGGAGACGATCCTCGTCAAGGACCGTGAGCTGATCGAAAGCTATCCGGTCTTCGGTTCGCCCATCGAGGTCGCCGACGCGCTGGCCGATACGGGCTTCAACGTCGTGACCTTCGCCAGCAACCACTGCTTTGACAAAAAGGAAACCGGCATCACGGATACGCTGTCCTATTTCCACGAGACATATCCGGAGATCACCACGCTCGGCATCCATGACACGGAGGCTGATGCCGAGGCGATCTCCATCGTCGAGAAAAACGGCATCCGCATCGCCATGCTGAACTTCACTTACGGCCTCAACAACTCCATGCCCGAAAAGCGCTGGATGATCGATATGCTTTCCAGTCAGGAAACGGTCTGCGGCCGTATCGAGCAGGCAAAGCAGGCGGCGGATTTCGTCATCGTCTTCCCGCACTGGGGCACGGAGGACACCTTCAGTCCGGACAACGACCAGCTCACCTGGGCGCAGGCAATGGCGGACGCGGGCGCGGATCTCATCATCGGCGGTCACACGCACACGCTCCAGCCGGTCGAGCTGCTTACGGCATCCGACGGCCGCGACGTGCCGGTCTATTACAGTCTCGGAAACTTCCTGTCGCACCAGAAGGAGAAAATGAACCTCCTCGGTGGCATGGCCAGCGTCACCATCGTCAAGGACGCGGACGGAACGCACGTATCGGAATACGACCTCAAGCCGACCATCAACGTCATTCTCCGCAATGAGAACACTGGCTGGTACACCTACCGCCCGATGCTCCTGGACAGCTACAGCACGGAGCTTGCCGCCCAGAACCGCTTCTCCGAATGCACCGTCGACGCCATGTGGGCGCTGTATGAGGATATCACAGGATAAAATGATAGCCCCGGCTTCCGTTCAAAATGGAAGCCGGGGCTTGGCACATCATGCAGGATCAATCCGCGAACAGCGGGGTAGAGAGGTAACGGTCGCCGGTATCGGGGAAGAGGACGACGATGGTCTTGCCCTCATTTTCCGGACGCTTGGCCAGCTCAACTGCTGCGTGGAGCGCCGCGCCGGAGGAAATGCCGACCAGAACGCCCTCTTTTCTGCCGACGAGCCTGCCGTCTGCAAACGCGTCCTCGTTCGAAACGGGGATGATCTCGTCATAGACCTTCGTGTCGAGCACATCGGGGACAAAGCCCGCGCCGATGCCCTGAATCTTGTGCGCGCCTGCCACGCCCTGCGACAGAACCGGGGACGAGGCCGGTTCGACCGCGACGACCTTCACGGACGGAACCTTGCGCTTCAGGTACTGCCCGACGCCGGTGACCGTGCCGCCGGTGCCGACGCCTGCAACGAAGTAATCGACTTTGCCGTCGGTATCTTCGTAAATTTCGGGGCCGGTCGTCTCGATATGGGCCTTCGGGTTCGAGGGATTGACGAACTGGCCCGGCACAAAGCTGTTCGGGATCTCCTTCGCCAGCTCATCCGCCTTGGCGATCGCGCCCTTCATGCCCTTGGCGCCCTCCGTCAGCACAAGCTCCGCGCCGTAGGCTTTCATAAGCTGACGGCGCTCAACGGACATCGTCTCAGGCATGACGATGATGATCCGGTAGCCTCTGGCTGCCGCGACGGAGGCGAGGCCGATGCCGGTATTGCCGGAGGTCGGCTCGATGATGACAGAGCCGGGCTTCAGCTGACCCGCAGCCTCCGCGTCGTCGATCATTTTCTTCGCAATGCGGTCCTTGACGGAACCGGCGGGGTTGAAGTATTCAAGTTTGGCCAGGATTCTGGCCTTGAGGTTCAGCTCTTTTTCGATGTGCGTCAGCTCCAGCAGGGGAGTCTTGCCGATCAGCTGGTCAGCGGAAGTATAAATGTTGGACATATTCAAAATCTCCTTTATATTTTATAAAATGAAAGCGTCGATCCGGTTCCTTTGTCACATCCGACATCGGAACACGGCGCACGGAAGCAGATGCAGGATCATATCTGTGCCCTCACTCAAAAAGGAACTAAAATAGTATGTTGGTAACATCTATCGGATGGCTGTATCCTACCACACATTCCCTAGCTTGTCAATAGGCTTTTAAAATTTTTCTGCGTTGCAGCCGGAACGGATTTATCGTATAATGTAATGAGAAAAAACGGGAGGGCTGCGCAATGAATAAATTCTGGGGACATCTGAAAACGATCACACATCACCGGCACCTGGTCATGCGCGGCTGCTTCCGCATGGGCCTGATCTGGCAGGGACTGACGCATGACCTGTCCAAATATTCGCCAACCGAGTTTTTGGCGGGCGTCCGGTACTATCAGGGCGACCGCAGCCCGAACACCGCCGAGCGTGAGGCGAACGGCTATTCTCTTGCATGGATGCACCACAAGGGCCGCAACCGTCACCATTTTGAATACTGGACGGATCTGAGCCCCAAAACGAGAACGTATGAGCCGGTCGATATGCCGGTCAGATATCTGTGCGAAATGGTCGCTGACCGCATTGCGGCCTGCAAGACATATCAGGGCGCGGCCTATACCGACGCATCCCCGCTGCAGTATCTGGACCGGGCAAACGAATCGCGGCTCGTGCACCCGCAGACCATGAAGCGACTGCGCTTTCTGCTCACGATGCTCGCCGAACGCGGCGAGAAGGAGACGTTCCGCTTCCTGCGCGGGGTCGTTCTGAAAGGGGAACCGTTCGCCGAGGAACAGCCGACACCGTAACGCACTGACAGCTTTACCTGGTTTCATACACTAATGTTCTAAACAATTTGTGCATTATGACGAAAAACGGACATCGGATTTCAAACATTTGTGAATAGCTGACGACGGTTCTTTGTAGTATAATATAGACATACCATCTGTCCAAGGACAGATAAGATGTAAAGGGAGGATACTATGAAGAAACTGATTGCACTTCTGCTGGCGGCATGCCTGATGCTGGGCCTTATGACCACAGCGTTCGCAGCAGACGAGAAATCCAACGACATTGTGATTCTGTACACCAACGACGTGCACTGCGCCGTTGACGACAACATCGGCTATGCCGGTCTGGCTGCTTACAAAAAGGAGATGCAGGCCGCGTATAACTACGTTGCGCTCGTTGATTGCGGCGACTCCGTGCAGGGCGACGTCATCGGCACGCTGTCCAAGGGTGAATATTTGGTCGATATTATGAATGAAGTCGGCTATGATTTTGCTGCCTTCGGCAACCACGAATTTGACTACACCCTGCCGCAGCTTCAGAAGCTCATCGACAAGGCCAAGTATCAGTACCTGTGCTGCAACCTGACCTACACAGGCAAGGACGGCAAGGGTCTGACCGGCTACAAGGCGTATGAGATCAAGACCTACGGCGATATCAAGGTCGCGTTCGTCGGCATCGATACGCCCGAATCCTTCACCAAGTCCACCCCGACCTACTTCCAGGACGCCAACGGCAATTTCGTCTACTCCTTCGCGGAGGGCAACAAGGGCGCTGACCTTTATAACAAGGTGCAGGAAACCGTTGACGCTGCCAAGAAGGACGGCGCGACCTACGTTGTCGCCCTTGCACATCTGGGCGTTGACGAATCCTCCGAGCCGTGGCGCTCGACCGACCTGATCGCCAACACCACCGGCATCGACGCCGTGCTCGACGGCCACTCCCATTCCACCATTGCCATGGAGCTGGTCAAGAACAAGGACGGCAAGGAGATCCCCCTGTCCTCCACGGGCACGAAGCTCGTCAACATCGGCAAGCTGACCATCTCCAACGGCGTGTTCACCACGGAGCTTGTCTCCGACTACGCCGCCAAGGACGATACGGCCGACGCGTTTGTCAAGTCCATTCAGGAAAAGAATGAAGCCCTTGTCAACACCGTTGTCGCCAGAACCTCCGTCGACCTGACCACGAAGCGCGCCGACGGCACCCGCGCTGTCCGCAACCGCGAAACCAACCTCGGCGACCTCTGCGCCGACGCGTACCGCGCCGTTTCCGGCGCTGACATCGCCCTCGTAAACGGCGGCGGTATCCGTGCCGATATCCCCGCAGGCGATATCACCTACGGCCAGATCATCAAGGTCCATCCGTACGGCAACGCGCTCTGCGTCGTCGAGGCGACCGGTCAGGAAATCATCGACGCGCTCGAATGGACGGCCCGCAACACCATGTCCACCTACTCCGACGGGGAGAACTCCGTTGGTGAAATGGGCGGCTTCCTGCAGGTTTCCGGCCTGAAGTACACCATCGACACCACGGTCAAGTCCTCAGCAAAGGGCGACGACAAATCCATGTTCGTCTCCGTCGACGGCGCGTACCGCGTCAAGAACGTCAAGGTCCTGAAGAACGGCAAGTATGTCGATATTGATCCGAAGGCTACATACACGGTCGCGTCCCACAACTATATGCTCAAGGATTCCGGCGACGGCATCAATATGTTCGCGGACAACAAGCTGCTGCAGGATTCCGTCATGCTGGACAATCAGGTCCTGATCAACTACATCAAGGACAGCCTGGGCGGCATCGTTCCCGCAACCTATGCTGCTCCGCAGGGCCGCATCACGGTCATTGCCACCCCGTACACCGACGTGCTCGACGGCAACTGGGCGGTTGAGGCTGTCAACTATGTCACAGACAAGAACTTCATGAAGGGCCTGAGCGAAACGACCTTTGGCCCGAACGGCGCTCTGACCCGCGGTATGCTTGTAACGGTCCTGTACCGCATGGCCGGTTCTCCTGAGGTGACCGGTAAGGTCAGCGAGAAGTTCACTGACTGCACGGACGGCAGCTGGTACGCGGACGCCGTTCTGTGGGCAAGCGCGAACAAGATCGTCGACGGCTATGAAGACGGCACCTATAAGCCCACCAAGGCCATCAGCCGTCAGGAAATGGCAAAGGTCCTCTACGGCTATGACAAGATCGGCGGCAAGACCGCCGATGGCATCACCGAGAAGCTCACCTACACCGACGTTGACGCGATCGGCGAATGGGCGCTCGAATCCGTCACCTACTGCACCGCCGCCGGTTATCTGGCAGGCTCCAACGGAGCCTTCAACCCGAAGGGCACTGCGACCCGCGCAATGGGAGCAAAGGTGCTCATGAACATGACCAAGGAAGCGGCATAAGCGATACCCCCAGCCCGCCCCTGCCATGCGCCGCATGACAGGGGCGGGTTTTCTGTGCGCCCCAAGCGCCCATTCCCCGCGAAAAGACACGCAAAAAACAGTAGACTTTTTCCTGCGCCTGCTGTATGATAAAGGCGAAAAAATAGCATACCGAAGATGTGTAGCTGCGTCTTGCCGGGGTGTTCGGCAGGGGGCGGCGAAAAAGGAATGGACCTACTCGAAAGAACTGTGCGCGAGAGGGCCGCTCCGAAGCGCGAAAGCGCCGGGCCGAAAGGCAGCCATTGCGGGAAACCGTGAGAAGGTAGGAGCAGCACGCGGGCGGAAAGCCGCCCAGATCGCAAGTCAGGAGAATTGCTGTCTTCGGTTGGAACTGCGAACACCGGATCCGTCTGCGGGTCGGGTGTTTTTGTTTTGCACTGGGAGGCTCTATGAGAAAGCTTTGGACGATACGCTGGTTCCGTGTTCTGCTCGGCGTGGTGCTGACGGCGGCGCTGCTTGCGCCGGTCGTGCTCCCTGCGCTGCAGATGCAGCGGCAGGAGCCGGAAAACCCGATCCGAAAGGAGAATATCCAGCCGGTGCGCCGACTGAGCTTTGGCGACGGAGACGGCGGCACGCTTGCCGCCGCGCCGCTTACGCAGGAAACCGGAACAGGCGGCAGCCAGTCCGGGCAGGAGCAGAATCCTGAACAGCCGCCGGAGGAGCAGACCGGCGAGAACGTGCCCGAGCAGCTGCCTGAGCAGCCCCGATCCGACCCGGAGCCGCAGCCCGGCCAGGAATCCGGCGAGCAGCCCGGTGAGAGGACCGACGGCCAGCCGGACGACGCCGGAGACGAGACGCAGCCCGACGCACTCGACCTTGGCCTCGTACTCACCTGGTACCGCTACGGCGGGGAGCGCTATCGCTCACTCTGCCCGTCGGATACGACCGTGCGGCAGGACGTGCGCACTGCGCAGCTGCCCGATGGAAAGCTGCGCTATGAGCTGGAGCTGCGCGGCCTCGACGCGGTCGATTCCCAAATCACCAACGTAGAGATTTCGGAAAACAACGGCGCATTTACACCGGCGGACGAACGCGGCAGCATTGCCATGCAGGTCGGCCCGCAGGGCGAGGACAGCTACTATACGCTCCGCGTGCAGGCAGTCTGCACGCACGTGCTGGAGGACGGAGCACGGCAGGAGCAGGAGACGGAATTCTGCTTCGTGCTGCTCTATTCCGACGAGCTTGATTTGGAAGCGCAGCTGCTATGGACGCTTGCAGGCGGCGGTACGGCCAGCCTGCGCTGTCAGCCCGGAAGCCGGGCCGCGTGCACGGTCAGAAACGACGAGCTGGAAGAAAATCTTCTGCGCTACAGCTTCCGTCTGGGCGGGCAGAGCGCCGAGGATGCAAAGCTCCTTTCCATTGCATACAGCGCCGCAAACGGACAGAGCGGGGTGCTGGACGCAAATGGTGGCGCGCTCACGCTGCAAAGCGGCTCGGACGGCAAAAACGCCTATACCATTTCCATGCTTACCGAGGTAACGAGCGGCGGCCGGACCCGGCAGCTGACGTTCACCTTCCTTCTGGAGTGGCGGGAGGAGCAGGACCTCCGCCTGAGCCTCGTCTGGATGAAAAACAGCACCGAGGCGCAGAGTATCGTCTGCGAGCCCGGCGACCGTGCCTCCGCCGAGATCCGCCGCACCGAGCTGAAGCTCGGCGAATTCAGCTACCAGCTCCAGCCGGATGGCCGGGATGCGGCGCAGATGACCATCACCTCCGCCAGCCTTGCCGCAGAGGGCGGCACGGCGCAGACGCTTGCCGTCCCGGACGGCAGCACCGTCCTGCGCATCCCGGACGGCGCCGCGTCGATCAAATATACCCTGACCGTGCAGGCCCGCTATCAGAAAAGCGACGGAAGTCTCAAAAACCTGACGTTTACCTATGTCCTCCGCTATTCCGGCGACGTGAGCCTTGAACTGCGCTATACGCTGCTGAACGGGACACAGACCGCGATCCGCTGTGCGAACGGGCAGAACAAAACGGCACAGACGGTCTACAGTGACGAGGTAACGGACGGCGTTCTTGCCTATACGCTGGCGCTGACCGGCGGCGACGCGGCCAGCGGCGTCGAGATCAGCGACGTTTCCTGTTATCAGTCCGGCAGCGGCAAGACAAAGGCGCTCGGCTCCGCCGAATCCGGCCAGATCGAGCTTCTGGTCAACGCGGACGGCAGCGAGGGCGAGAATACCTTCACCATAACGGCAAAATCCGAGGCAGGAGAACAGTATACCTTCAAAATCAACGTCCCCTATAAGCTGCGCGGCGACGGGACCGTCAAGATCGAGACGAATCTGACCGACGGCCAGAAGGTCATGAACGGAACGAACATCACCCTGACCGTGACCGCATGGAGCGAAAAGGAGGACGGCACTCTGATCGCGCAGATGACTGCCTCGGACGTCGTCGTGACGCTGGACGGCGAGGTGCAGCGCAGCTACGGCTCGTCGGGCGGCAGACTGCAATATACGCTTGTGCCGGAGAACCCGGCGGAGGGCGACGAAAACGAGCATACGCTGGTCATCACCTGCGAGGACACCTACGGCAACAAGGACGTGCTCACGCTGACGCTTCTGGGCGAACGCTCCCGCAAGGGCGAACCCATTGGCCACGCGACGATCTACATCGACATGACGGTGCTGGGCCTCGGCGTGACTGCGCCGCTCAGCTACGAGGTGCTTTCCGGCGAACCCGCGTCCTACAGCGTGGCAAAGGCCGTCTGGGGCTATGATGCGGGCGACCCGTTTGGAACAGCCGCAAACACCTTCGGCTGGCCAAGCTCCGAGACCGCTTTTACCGGCAGCTACGACGATAACTTTTATATTGTCCGACTTGGCGACGGGACCAATATGGCCGCCCGCTCCAATGCGCTGCGCGGCAGCTGGTCCAGCTACGGCTCGGACCGTGAATCCGTCCTTGCCGCCATTGACGGCGTCTTCGGCGAAAACTCAGCCTATGCCGCGCTCTGGCGCAGCATCTATCTGGCGGGCATCAGTCTGAACGGCTGTCATAACACCTCCGTCGGAGAGTTTGACTTCACAAACGGCTCCGGCTGGCTGTATACGGTCGGCGGCGGTACATATTATCCGGACACGACCCTCTCCAATTACGAATTGCAGGACGGCGACGTGCTGGTGCTGCGCTATACGCTGGCCTATCAGCGCGACGTCAGCAGCGCCGATCAGGAAAACGCGTTCTGCGTGTCCATGATCAACGGTTCGATGAACGTCTCGCACAAGTGGCAGACCGTCACCGGTGCGGACGGCGCAGAGCAGACCGTCTGCACCAGCTGCGGCAAGCTCCGCGCGTGCGAGCACCCGCAGACGGAATACCGCGAGACAGAGGACGGCATGATGTGCTACGAATTTTGCCTCAAGTGCCAGAAGTCCGTCACAGAGCCGGAGGCGCACGACTGGCAGATCGAGCAGATCGAGCAGAATGACGAGCAGCACCGCAAGATCTGCTCCCGCTGCAAAAAAGAGGTCGAAGAAGGTCATCGCTTTGAATTTATAGAGGACACCGCCACCTGTGAGCAGGCGGGCGAGAAGCTCTCCCGGTGCCTGGACTGCGGCTATGAAAAGCACGAGCCGTCTGAGAAGCTCAACCATACGCCCGTGATCCAGCACAACGAGCAGGAGCACTGGGAGGAATGCGAGATCTGTCACGCGGAGATCGAGGGCACGCGCGGCGAGCACCGCTACGAATGGGACGACGGCCTGCGGGATTGGGTCTGCACCTGCGGCTATACCCACACGGAGCTTTGCAATGGAACGCTGGAGGCGATTGAAGCCCTGTGCACGTGCAGCCATGAGACGACCCGGTGCAGCCTGTGCGGCAAAACGTTTGAGCGCGACGCGCCCGGCGCGTTTGAGTACCCGCACAGCTATGAGATCGTCCTGGCCGAATGCACATGCAGCCTTGAGGTAAAGCGCTGCGTGTACTGCGGCGACAAAACAGAGCAGCCGGGCACATACGAGAACTATCCGCACAGCTATGAAAACGGCTTCTGCCGCTTCTGCGGTATGCCGGAGCCAGTCGCTCCCGGCCCAGACCCGGACCCGGATCCAAATCCCGAACCCGGCCCGGAGCCCGATCCGGGCACAGAGGACGGCACAGAGGAATAAACAGGAGGAACACAGATGCAGGAAAAAATCAAGGAAATTTTAGACCAGATCGAAACCGTGATCGTTGGCAAGAACGAGGTCATGGAGCGTATCCTGATGGCGATTCTGGCGGGCGGCCATGTGCTGATGGAGGACGTGCCGGGCGTTGGTAAGACGACAACGGCCATGACGTTCGCGCGCGTGCTCGGCTTGCAGACGCGTCGTGTGCAGTTCACCTCCGATACCATGCCGTCGGATATCATCGGCTTTTCCGTCTATGACAAGGACACCGGCAAGCTGGTCTATAAGCCCGGCGCAGTCATGACGAACCTGCTGCTGGCCGACGAGATCAACCGTACCTCCAGCAAAACGCAGTCCGCACTTCTGGAGGCAATGGAGGAGGGCCATGTCAGCATCGACGGCAAAACGCATCCGCTGCCAGACCCGTTTATCGTCCTTGCAACGCAGAACCCCGCCGGCTCCGCCGGTACGCAGATGCTGCCGAACTCACAGCTTGACCGTTTTCTGGTCAAGCTGACCATGGGCTACCCGGACTTCAAAAGCCAGGTCAGCATTCTCGAAGAGCGGCACACAGAAAACCCGCTTGACCGCGTCCACCCCGTCGTCGGCGCGGAGGAACTGAACGCGCTCAAGCAGCGTGCGGCAGCTGTGGAAATGAAGACAAGCGTTTATGAATACGTCACGCGTCTGGCGGAGGCGACGCGCGTGCACCCGCTGGTGCAGCTGGGCCTCAGCCCGCGCGGCGCGCTGGCCGTTTGCCGGATGGCAAAGGCGTATGCCTATGTGCAGGGCCGGGATTACGCGATGCCCGAGGACGTCGCGGCGATCTTCCCGGACGTCTGCTGCCACCGCCTGATGCTGAGCACAAAGGCCCGCATGATGGAGCGCAGCGCGGAGCAGATCGTGGATGAAATCCTGAAAAACGTGGAAATGCCGGTGATCCGGAAGAGCCGGGAGGGCGTATGACCGTACTTCGGATCGGATATGCGCTGCTCCTGCTGACGGTTCTGGGGCTGGACGCGTTCTGCGGCAGCATCCTGAGCGCAGCGGCGACAGCCCTTCTCGTGCTGACGCCGCTGGTCTGTGCTCTGCTGCATCTGCGTGCGGCGAAAAAGCTGCGCGTGCGGCTGGACGCGCCGGTCAATCTGGAAAAGGGTGAAGCGGGCACGCTGCGCATCCGCGTGGAAAATGCAAGTGCACTGCCTGTATGCCTGCTCGGCGTGCGGCTGCGGCTGACGAATCTGCTGACCGGCCAAACCGCCGTACAGCACTACCGGCTGACGGCCCGGCCCAAAAGAACCGGCGTGTCGGAATACCGCATTTCCAGCGCGCACTGCGGCAGGATTCAGCTGACGGCAGAGCGCTGCCGCCTGTATGACCCGTTCGGGATCATTGGCATCCGGCTGGGTGAGCCTGCGGTCGCGGCCATGACCGTGCAGCCGAAGGGCTTCGTGCAGAGCGTCTATGTTTCACCGGACGCGAATTGTCCGGACGACAGCGAGAATTATGCACCCGACCGGACGGGATACGATCTGGCCGAGGTCTACGCTCTGCGCGAATACGCGCCCGGCGACAGCCTGCGGCAGATGCACTGGAAGCTGTCCAGCAAGCTTGACAAGCTGGTAGTCCGGGAGCCGTCGCTTCCCGTGCACCGCTCCGTGCTGGTCTTCTGGGAGCGGACGCAGACCGCCTCGCCGGAGCAGTCCGACGCGCAGGCCGACGTTGTCGTCACAGCCTGCCGGTCGCTGCTGGAATCCGGCGTGCAGTTCACCGTCTGCTGGAACGATGCGCAGGAGCAGCAGTGCGTGAGCCAACCCGTGCGCAGTGTCGATGAATTGACGGGCCTTCTGCCGCGTCTGCTCTCCGCAGGCACGGCACAGGGCGAAAGCGGCGCGGCGCTGTTCTGCCGGAGCAGCGGCGAGGCCGTTCTGTCGCACATTCTGTACATTACGGGCCGTGTCCCGGAGGATGCGGCTGAGCTCGGGCGCTTCGGCCGCCTGACCATATTAAGCTGCGGGGCAGACGCGCCGGAGGCGATCGCCTTCGACGCAGAGCACTATGCCGAGCAGCTTTCCGAACTCGAAATTTAAGGGGGAACGGGCATGAAAAAACAGGATACTGCCGCGTTTTCCCTCATCCGCTGCGATACGGAGAAAAAAATGCCCGCACTGGCGGTGCGTGCAATCCGTGCTGCGCTCTTTTTCGCCGGACTTCTGGCTGTGGCACAGGGAGCCGCCGGGATCTGGACAAACTACGGCTGGCTCTGGGCCGCCGCAGGCGCTGCGGCGCTGGTCTGGCAGAGCGTGGCGCTTGGACTTCCGCGCCGCTGGCTCCGCGCTGTGCTTCCGCTGCTCTGCCTGATCTGCGCAGCGGCCTTTTCCAGTCGCTTCCTCGTGGGAGCCATTACGGTCAGCAGCGCCGCGGGCGAGACGCTGACGAAGGCCACGGGACATATCCTCCTGCCGCTGGCCGGAGTGGGAGCGGACGCGGCACTTTTTGTGGCTATTTCGGCGGCACTGCTCGGCACGCTCTGTGCCTATGCTGTCCGCTGGTCGCCGACCGTCTGCGGCCTGCTGCTGACGGTGCTGTCTGCGGCGCTTCTGGCGCTGCTCAGGCCGGATTCAGCGCAGGTCTGGATGGCGGTGTGCCCGCTCTGCGCAGCTCTGCTGCTGGCAGGCGGCGCGGCAGACCGCAAAGAATCCGTTCCAATGCTTTTGGGCTATGGTACATTGGTGGCGCTGGCGGGCGTGCTTGCCGCAGTGCTTCTGGCCATACCGGGACTGCGAAGCGGCACATTGTTTTCCGAGTGGGGAACGGCTTCCCGCATCGCATTGCACCGGCTCCGGTACGAATCCGGGCAGGCGGTGCTGCCGGAGGGGGAATTTTCCGGGTTTTCCGCCGCTTCTGAGCAGACGCCGTGCCTGACCGTCACGATGGAGCAGCCGACGGCGCTCTATCTGCGCGGCTTTACCGGCGATACCTTCACCGGCACGGCATGGCAGGCGCTTGATGCGCAGACGCTTGCCGAACAGACCAATCTTCTGTACTGGCTGCATAAGGAGGGCTTCTACCCGCAGACGCAGCTTGCCGCCGCGTCGCGCGGCCTGCACCGGCAGGAGCAGACGCAGACAGTCCTGATTGAAAATACCAGCGCTTGCAGCGCCTATGTATACGCGCCCTACGCGCTCTCCGCGCTCCCGCAGGAAAGCGCACTGCGCACAGACAGTCTGGAAAGCACCAAACTCCCGGCCAGCGGCCTGCGCGGAGCGCGGCAGTATCGCTTCACCATGCCCCTTGCCCCGGAGCAGACCGCAGCGGAGTTATTGGACGCGCTGCGGGAGCAGCCGGAGAAGGCGGACGCCTATCTCAGCGCAGAGGGAAGCTACCGTGCGTTCGTGCAGGAGCAGGATGTGACGCTGCCTGCGCAGATACGCGCACAGCTTGCTCCGATTCTGGATGAACTCTGCCGGGAATACGGCTCCGCCGGTTCTCTGACGCCGGAGCAGGCGCAGCTCTGCACGGCGCGCTTCCTCGAACAGCTGGACGCGCTCCGCGAAGCCGGAACGCCGTTGCCGCTGGACGAGCTTGTAAAGGATACAACCTACCAGACCGCGACCCTGACCGTTCTGGCCCTTCGCTATTACGGCATCCCCGCGCGCTATGCCGAGGGCTTCGTCCTCACGCAGGAGACTGCCGCGCGTGCGCAGGCCGGTTCTGCGATCACCCTGACCGCGGCAGATGCGCAGGGCTGGGCCGAGGTCTATCAGGACGGCACCGGCTGGATGCCGCTGGCTCTCACACCGGGCTACGGAGAGTTGACGGATATTCTTTCCCCGCATCAGTCCGAATCTGCCAGCCAGACCGGCGACGCACACACGGACGACGGTTCCATCGCGCAGGCGGAAACGATAGAGGACGAAGCGGACGAAACAGAGGATACGCCGCAGGAGCAGCCGGATGACGGCGCGCAGAGCGCCCCCGCAGTCAAAGCGCGGCTCTGGCTCTGGATCGTGCTGGCAGTTGGACTTCTGCTTTTCCTGCTGGCAGCCGCCGCGCTGCGCTATGCGCTCATCCGCCGCAGATGGCGCTACCGGTTTGAGTGCACTGCACCCGCGCAGTCTGTTGCCTGGGTGACGGGGGCGCTTGCGGCGCTATGGCCCGCGATGGGGCTTGGCTACGACGGCGGCTCGGTCTTTGCGTTCGGCGAATCGCTCCGGGAGTCGGATGCGGAATACGCCGGAGCGGTTCGTGACCTTGCTGCGCTGAACGGCGAGGCCCGTTTCAGCAGTCACACTATGACGCGCGAACAGGCGAAGCGCGCCCTCCGGGTTTGGAAACAGACGGTAGACCGCCTGCAAAAGAATGTACCGCTGCCGCGCCGCGCGTGGCTGAAATGGATTCGCTGCCTGTACTGATAGGGGAGGACAGATATGAAACAAAAAAAGGTTCGGTTGCTCGGGCTGCTGCTTGCGGCCGTCATGCTGTTTAGCTGCCTGCCGGTGCAGGCACTGGCAGCGGAGGGCGGCTGGTTTTACCTCGCTGCCGACTGGAACGGCACGCTTCTGATCGCGCCGGAGCGCATCAGCTACACGGCAGATCAGACGCTTTATGAAGCGCTGAACGCCAGCGGCCACAGCTTTGGGCCGGACGAGAACAGCGTGACGCAGATCGATGGCAAAACGGGCAATTTCATCCGCAGTGATGAAAACGGGAGCCACGACCTGACGCGAAACGTCGCGCAGGCCGGGATCCGGTATCTCTGCTTCACAGACAGGCTGACGGCGCAGCCGTCGGATGCCATGCAGAGCCTGATCGCTGCTATGGCCGATTACCGGCTGGAGGAGCCGGATGTGCAGCTGGCCGCGCAGGCGGCGTATAACGCCGCCTGCTCCGGATACGTCACGGCGGACGATAATGCGGCGCTCAGCCTGTACACGGCGCTTCACAACGCGGTCGAGCAGTACAAGCAGACGCTGGACGGCCCAAAATATAACGTTACCTTCTCGGACCGGAACAGCGTCTGGCAGTCCGGCGATACGCTGTACGCCGAGAACCAGTATGGCCGCGTCTATCAGGACGAGAACGGCAGCGGAATGCTCTCGCTGCCCGCCGGAAGCTATACTTTTACCATGCAGGCGCAGTCCGGCGGCGTGACGGGCAGCGTCACAGTGCCGGAGCAGACCTCTGTGACTGCCGTGCTTGACAGGACCGACTGGCTCAAAGCAGACGGCATCATGCTTTCATCCGCGTCCAAAACGGAGTTTGACGGCAGTAAGCTTCCCGTGGAGAAGAAGACGGCGCGTGAATTGACCGCCGTTCTGGACGACAGCTTTACCGGAACGCTCTACGCGTTCTGGCCGTATGACACGAGTGTGTTTCCGGATGCAAGCAAGCTGAAGCTGACCGCAATCTATACCCCGGCGGGCGGCACGGAGCCGCAGCAGGCCAAACAGGCGCTGAAATCCAGAACCAGCGGCGTGGACGGCGTGCTTGCCGTCGGTATGCAGGGCAATACCGTCGTGTACCGCGCCGACACGCAGGACGCGCAGGGCATGACGCAGTATCAGGACTATACGCTTATCATCCGCCGTGCCCCGACGCTGAAGCAGCTGCGCGTGACGGAGGAATCCGGCGCGCCCGCTGCGCTGGAGTCGTTTGACGAGAGCACGCGGACATATACCTGGCAGGTGCTCAGCGAACAGGTCACGCTGGCCCTGACACCCACGGCAGAGGGCTATACGCTCTTTGCCGACGGTGAAGACGTCACGCAGACGGGCGGCTGCACGCTTTCCATCGATGAAACGGAGAAAAGCGTGCCCATCGAGGTGAAGGCCGGAGGCGAAGCGACACAGTATACGTTGGTTCTGAAAAAAACAAACAGCTGTACCGTTCGCATTCCGGTCGAATCCGCAGATGTTGACCTGACGGTCTGCGATGCAAGCGGACAGATCTTCAAGGGCGTCTATGTCGCGGCTGCAAATCAGTACCGGTTCACGCTGGTTCCCGGTATGCAGTATACCTACACGGCGACAAAGGATACGTATTATCATGCAACGGGCAGCTTTACGGCCAAGGACGGCCCGCTGTCAAAGGTCACTGTGCAGACCGGCGACTGGCTGACAGAGCTGGCTCTGAGCAAGGACAACCTGACGTCCAGCAAGGGCAATATTCCGCTCGACCAGACCTTTGACCCGGCCAGCCATGCCTATACGGCGGCTGTGGCCGATACGCCCGCCGCAGTCTATCTCTGCATCAACGGCGATATCCAGACGGGCAGCACTGCCTTCCTCGCGCAATACCGCACCATCACCAACACCGCGCAGGACGACCAGCTGCTTGAGACGCAGATCACCTCCGCCCAGCTCGGAACGCCTGTGTTCCTGCGGAACCTGCTTCTGAACCAGAACGGACGCGGCAATACGCTCACGATCCGCTGCCAGCGCACCGCCGGGAGCGTCACCTACTATCAGGAGTATATCGTCACGCTCCGGCGCACGCTCTCGCTGCGCGATCTTTCACTTGCCTGCGCCGGGCAGGCGCAGACGCTCACGTACGGCGGCGGCACGGGCTATTCTGCTGCGGTGTGGGACTATACCGTCACCGTGCCCGCGGCTGCACAGACGCTTTCCGTCTGCGCAGAGGTCTATCCTGCGGATGCCGCCTGCTACCGCGATAACGGCAGCACCGGCTATCGCGTCTGGATGGACGGACAGGAGCTGACGCCCGGTGCGGCTGCCGATGTACAGCTGAACGGCACGGCGGAGCCGGAGACTATCACGCTGACGCTGACGAATGACTTTGCGGGCGAAGAAACGGCTTCGGAGTACCGGCTCCAGGTGCAAAAGGCGCAGCCGGTCCTCTTCACGCCGCAGCTGACGCCCACGGACGCGCTGATGTTTGTCTGCGATACGCTCTCCAAAACACGCGTCTGGCCGGATGCAGACGGCGCGTATGAGCTGTTTGACGGCTATACCTATCAGTACCTGCTGACCTGCCCCGGCTATGCGGGCCGGAGCGGGACCATCGAACCGTCGCACAGCGCATCCGGTGCGCTCGTTCTGAAAATCGACGAGGACGCTGTTGTCGTTACGGGCGGCGCGGCCCGCGCCGCAATGACCCTCAGCGCTGCGCAGAAGAACGAAACGCTACGGCAGCTTCCCGCCGAATGGGCCGATTTCCGCGGAACGAGCTATGACACCAATGGCACGCCCGGCGGCACCGCAGGCAGCAACAACGCCGTCGTATCTATCCAGATGCCGGTGGATGCCGACGCGTCCACGCTTTACTGGTCGAATGCGATCGGCAGCGGCATAGACAGCGGCTCGACCGGCTGCCCGCTGCTGGTGGACGGCGTTCTGATCGTCTGTGCGGGGGATATGATCTGCCGCGTCGACCCGGTTTCCGGCGAGATCCTGACGAAGGCTAAAATGGATCGCGCGTCGAGTTTTTCCATCACGCCTCCGGCCTATGCCAATGGCATGGTGTTCGTCGGACTTTCCGACGGTACGATCCAGGCGTTCAACGCCGAAACGCTGCAATCGCTCTGGATCTACCATGACCCGCTCGAGGGCCAGCCGAACAGCCCGATCACCGTCTGCGGCGACTATCTATACACCGGCTTCTGGCGCAGCGAGGAATCTCCCGCAAACTTTGTCTGCCTGTCCATCACGGACGAGGACCCGGCGCGCACGGATGAAGAAAAGACCGCCTGCTGGTATTGGACGACGCCAGGCGGCTATTACTGGGCAGGCGCGTATGCCTGCGAGGACTATGTTCTGGTCGGCACGGACGACGGCGCGGACGGAAGCAAGTCCATGACCGGGAGCCTTCTGATGCTCGACGCGAAGACCGGACGACTGCTCGACAAATGGGACGGCCTCTGCGGTGACGTGCGCAGCACGATCTGCTATGATAAAGCGACCGATGCCTTCTGTTTTACCACGAAGGGCGGCTGGTTCTGCAGCGTAAAAACCGGGAAAACGTCCGACGACTGGCAGCTGCGGACAGGCAGCAAGTGGACGCTGAAGCTGGAAAACGGCACGAGCACCGCGCAGGCCATGAGCACCTCAACGCCGGTGGTGTACAATGGCCGTGCCTACATCGGCGTCAGAGGTACGGCGCAGTTCAGCGAGTACGGCGGCCACAGTCTTACAGTTGTGGATCTTGCGTCGCACACGATTGCCTACCGCGTCCAGACGCAGGGCTATCCGCAGACTTCCGGCATTCTCACGACGGCCTATGAAAAGACGACCGGCTATGTCTATGTCTATTTCGTCGACAATTATACGCCCGGCAAGCTCCGCGTCCTGCGGGACAAGGCAGGGCAGACGCGTGCAGACTATGTCACGGAGGAATCCGGCATGGATACGCCCTATGTCCTCTTTACGCCCAGCGGAAAGGACGCGCAGTATGCAATCTGCTCGCCGGTCGTGGATTCCTATGGCGTGATGTATTTCAAGAACGACAGCGCGAAGCTCATGGCCTTTGGGCCGTCGGTCACGCTGGAAATTACCCGTCAGCCGGATAAAACGCAGTATCGGGCCGGTGAGGTCTTCGACCCTGCCGGTATGCAGGTCGATCTCGTCTATGCGAACGGCCTGCGGCGGGACGTGACAAAGTATGTCCAGTGGTCGGAGGACCCGCTTACGGAGGAGGATGCGGCAATCGACATCCGCTTCCCCTATGTCCGGTACCACGATCAGGACAGCGAGGAGTCCGGCCGTCTCACAAACGTCAAAACGCAGACGCCGACCGCGTCCGTCAGGCTGACGGTCGAACCCGGAACGGTGGAAAACGGCCGGATCGGCATGCTGACCTGGGCCTATGATATCAAAACCGGCTCGCTTACGATCAGCGGCGAATTTGAAAATGGCCAGAAGCTGGCCGTGGCCTATTATGATCAGAATGGACGCATGGTGCAGGTAAAGCTGCTGACGCAGGCACAGACGCTTGCGGCAGTTGAAAACGGCGCGCGGATCCGCCTGTTCCTGCTGGATCAGGATAACCAGCCGGTCTGCCGGGCCATGACGGTAAAGAGGTAACAGCATGAAAAGAATACGAGCGGTTGCGCTGCTTCTGGCGCTGTGCCTGCTCCTGTCCGCCTGTGGCGGCACGCAGACGCCGCTGGAGCGGACGGCAAAGTACCTGAAATCAGCGGTGCCGGAGCCGGGCTTCGGTTCGCTGGACGGCGACTGGATCGTGTTTGGTCTGGCGCGTGCCGGGGCAGATCTGTCGGACGGATATTTTGACCGGTATTATACGGCGGTCGAAGCCGCCGTGCAGGCGGCAGACGGAACCCTCGACGAGAACCGGTATACCGAGTATTCCCGCCTGATCCTTGCCCTCACGGCGATCGGGCGCGACCCGCAAAACGTCGGCGGCTATGATCTGCTCCTGCCGCTGGCAGACCTCGAAAAGACGACGGCACAGGGCGTCAACGGCGCGGCGTTCGCGCTGCTGGCGCTGGACTGCGGCGGCTATGAGCTCCCGCAGAATTCCGCAGCCGCCGTGCAGGCGACGCGCGACGGCTATGTCGACGCAATTCTGACCCGGCAGAATGCCGACGGCGGCTGGAGTCTCGGCGGTGGCGCGTCAGATCCCGATCTGACCGCCATGGCCCTGCAGGCGCTTGCCCGCTACCGCAGCCGCGCGGACGTGTCCGCGGCAGTAGAAGCCGGGCTTTCCTGTCTGTCGCAGATGCAGGAGGAAAACGGCGCGTTTTCCTCCTGGGGCACAGAGAGCAGCGAGTCGGTCAGTCAGGTGCTCACAGCACTGACGGAGCTTGGCCTCTCGCTGGATGACGCGCGTTTTGTGAAGAACGGGCAGACGCTGGAGGACGTGCTCCTGCGCTTCGCGCAGGACGACGGCAGCTTCGCCCATACGCCGGAGGACGGAGGCAACCTGCTTGCCACCACGCAGGCGTTCTACGCCCTCACCGCTCTCCAACGCGCCCGCGACGGAAAACCCACCCTCTACGATATGTCAGACGTTACGCCCTGAAAGCCTGCACCCCAATCCTCACCCTGCCGCACGGCAAGGTGAGGGTTTTCGCGTTTTACAGCACGCACCAGACACTTTCCCTGTACACAGACACCGATCTGTGTTATAATCATCAAATAAAACTGGACGATCAGGAGGCAGAACTATGATTCCGACCAGAGAGCAGGCATGGGACATGCTGTGTGAATATAATGAGGGTGAATTCCACCGCCTGCACGCGCGTATCGTGGGCGATGTGATGCGGTATTTTGCCGCCCAGCTTGGCTATGCCGATGAGGCGGACTTTTGGCAGACCGTCGGTATCCTGCACGATCTGGATTTTGAGCAGTATCCCGACCAGCACTGCACGAAGGAGGCGCAGATCCTGCGCGAACGCGGCGTGGACGAGCGCCTTGTCCATGCGGTCGTCAGCCACGGCTATCTGCTCACCGTCGACGTGCAGCCGGAGCACCAGATGGAAAAGGTGCTCTACGCCACGGACGAGCTGACCGGCCTTATCGGCGCAGTCGTGCGGATGCTGCCGACAAAAAGCGTGCAGGACCTTCAGCTCAAGTCGCTCAAAAAGAAGTTCAAGGATAAAAAGTTCGCCGCAGGCTGCTCACGCGAGGTCATTGAGCGCGGTGCGGATATGCTCGGCTGGAGCCTTGACGAGCTGATGGAGCGCACGATCACCGCCATGCAGGCGTCCCCGGCTGCCAATGGAAACTGAAAAGGTACTTGTCGCCATGTCCGGCGGCGTGGATTCCTCCGTCGCGGCCAAGCTGCTGACGGACGCAGGCTTCTCCTGCATCGGCTGCACGATGAAGCTCTATGATAATGAAGACGCGGGCATTCCGAAGGCCAACACCTGCTGTTCGCTCGACGATGTCGAGGACGCACGCAGCGTGGCCTACCGCCTCGGTATGCCGTATTATGTCTTCAACCTCAAGGACAAATTCGCCGAGTGCGTCATCGACCGCTTTGTGGACGCCTATGAGCACGGCATTACGCCGAACCCCTGCATCGACTGCAACCGCTATCTGAAATTCGACAAGCTGTTTGAGCGCGCCGATATCATGGGCTGCCGCTATATCGCCACCGGGCACTATGCCCGCATCGAGCGGGAAGGGGAGAAGTACGTCCTCAAAAAGGCCCTCGACGAGACGAAGGACCAGAGCTACGTGCTCTACGATCTGACACAGGAGACGCTTGCGCGGGTCAAGTTCCCGCTTGGCGGCCTGCGCAAGACCGAAGCGCGTGAAATTGCCGCCGAAGCCGGCCTGATCAACGCCCGCAAGCACGACAGTCAGGACATCTGCTTTGTCCCGGACGGCGATTACGCGAAGGTCATCGAGAGCCGCACCGGCAAAACGCCAGAACCCGGCCCGTTCCTCGACCTGAACGGCCATGTCGTCGGCACCCACCGCGGCATTATCCACTATACCGTCGGCCAGCGCCGGGGCCTGCGGATGCCGTCGGACGGCAAAATTTATGTCGTGAAGATCCTGCCGGAGCGGAACGCCGTCGTCGTCGGCCCGAACGAGGCGCTGTTTACAAGAGAATGCCTCGTGCCCGGTATGCACTGGATCTCCGGCGAAGCGCCCGCGCTTCCGTTCCGGTGCAGCGCAAAAACGCGCTACCGCCAGCCGGAGCAGCCCTGCACGGTCTATCCGGCAGGGGAGGCAGGCGTCCGCCTCGTCTTTGACGAGCCGCTGCGCGCCATCACGCCCGGCCAGTCCGCCGTGCTCTATGATGGCGATACCGTCCTTGGCGGCGGCATCATCGCAAGGGAGGAATCCGTATGCTGATCTCATCCATGGGCCGCTACGCGGTTCTGATCCTGCTGGATCTGGCGGAGCATCGCGGCGGCTTTGTCCCCGTGCGGCAGATCGCCGAGCGGCAGGAGCTGTCGCAGAAGTATCTTGAGCGCATCCTGCGCACGCTGGCAGAGCACGGACTGGTCGAGGGAACGCACGGCAAGGGCGGCGGCTACCGCCTGACGCGCGAACCGTCCGACTATTCCATCGGCGAGATCATCCGCGCGGCGGACGGCTCCCTGTCCTGCCTCGGCACGAACGTACAGCTGACGCGCTGCGAGGTATCCTCCGGCCTGTCCGCCGTCTGGAACCGGCTCGACAAACAAATCGCCGCCTGTCTCGACGCCATCCCCCTCTCCACCCTGGCCACCGCCGACGCAGCGGATGAATATGTGATCTGACTGATTTTAGCGCAGCACCCAGCGGCCTCTCCACCGGGAAGCCGCTGGTGCATACGTTTTCTGCTTCTTAACAGGCCCTTAACATATCGGCTGTTTTCTTTTATGCTATTATATACTGGGTGAGGATCGATGGATATGACACGAAATACAAAGGATCAGACCTTACGCGGGCGGCTGCGGCAGATATTCCTGTTTTCCTGGCGCGACTGTGCCGTGTGCGTCGGCATTCTGGCAGCGGCGGCGCTGCTGTGCGCGCTGCTGCGGATGATCGACTCGTCCGACGTGTATGTCGCGCTGATCTTCGAATGCGCGGTCGTGCTCGTCTCGCGTTTCACCGACGGGTACCTGTTTGGCCTGCTTGCTTCGGTGATCGGCGTCGTCGGCGTGAACTGGATCTTTACATACCCCTATATGCAGCTCAATTTTACCATTTCCGGCTATCCGCTGACCTTCCTTGTCATGCTGGCCGTCTCCGTCGTGGTCGGCACGCTGACCACCCAGATCAAGCAGCAGGAAAAGCTCCGTGCGGAAGCGGAAAGAGAAAAAATGCGCGGCAATCTCCTGCGGGCCGTCTCTCACGATATCCGTACGCCCCTGACCGCCATCGTCGGCGGCATCGACGCGATTCTGGAAAACGGCAGTCAGATCTCACCGGAAACCAGCAGAGATCTGCTGGAAAATATGCGCGACGAATCCAACTGGCTCATCGGCGTGGTGGAAAATCTGCTGTCCGTCACGCGTATGTCCGGCGCTTCGAATATCAAAAAGGAGCTGGAGGCGGGAGAAGAGGTTCTCGGCGCAGCCTCCATGAAATTCAAGCGGCACTATCCCGCGGTCGAGGTCAGCATCACCGCGCCCGATACTCTGCTTATGATCCCGATGGATATCATTCTCATTGAGCAGGTGCTGATCAATCTGATGGAAAATGCCGTCCAGCATGGCAAAACGACCACAAGGATCGAGCTGCGCTTGTCGAGCGCCGGCGGCCTTGCTGTTTTCGAGGTCGCGGACAACGGCTGCGGCATCGAGAAGGAGCTTCTGCCGCACCTGTTCGAGGGCTATCTCACCCGCGATCAGGAGGAGATCTCCGACCAGCGGCGCAATATGGGCATCGGCCTGTCTGTATGTATGTCCATCGTGCAGGCGCACGGCGGTACGATGCGTGCGGAAAACCGGAAAAAAGGCGGCGCTCTGCTGCAATTTTCATTGCCATTGGAGGAAAACAGCCATGAACATCAGAGATAAGGTTCTTCTGGTCGAGGACGAGCGGACCATCCGCAGCTTTATGCAGGCGATCCTGACGGCAAACGGCTACGACGTGCTTATGGCCGGCACGGGTGCGATGGCGGATACCATGATCGCATCGCACTGTCCGGATATCATCATTCTCGACCTCGGCCTGCCGGATATGGACGGCATGACGATCCTGAGAAACGTCCGGAAATGGTCGAAGGTCCCCATTCTGGTCGTCTCCGCCCGCAGCCACGAGCGCGACAAGGTCGAAGCCCTCGACGCAGGCGCGGACGATTATCTGACCAAGCCCTTCGGCACGGAGGAGCTGCTTGCGCGCATCCGCGCCGCCGTCCGCCACACCCGGACGCCGGAAGGCGCAGCCGCCGTCGCCAATTCCGGCGTGTTCACCGCCGGAGAGCTGACCATCGACTACGATAAGCACCGCGTTTATATCGCGGGACGCGACGCCAATCTCACGCAGAACGAATATAAGCTGGTTGCGCTGCTCGGCCTGCACGCGGGCAAGGTCCTGACATATGATTATCTCATCAAGGAGCTCTGGGGCCCCAGCGCCCGCAGCGACAACCAGATTCTGCGCGTCAATATGGCAAACATCCGCCGCAAGATCGAAAAAAATCCCGCCCAGCCTGCTTACATCTTCACAGAATCCGGCGTCGGCTACCGCATGGTCGAGGGGGATTGAGCGTTCTGCCGCCGCTTTTCCGGTTTTGGAAAAGCGGCGGCTGCTTTCTGTGCTGCTGTTCCGCTTGCATTTTTCCTGAAACTGTGGTATAAAAGAAGAAAACCAATCAGGAGGGATTCCCTATGAAAGTCATGCTTGTAAACGGCAGTCCGCATGAGCACGGCTGCACCGACGCTGCGCTGCGCGAGGTCGCTTCCGCGCTGAACGCGGACGGAATCGATACCGAAATCTTCTGGATCGGCAATACACCCATCGGCGGATGCATCGCCTGCGGCGGCTGCTCCAAGGCAGGCAAATGCGTCTTCGGCGGTTCGGTCAACGACTTTGCCGAAAAGGCAAAGGACGCGGACGGCTTCGTGTTCGGCACGCCGGTCCACTACGCGGCGGCCTCCGGCAATATGACCGCGTTCATGGACCGCCTGTTCTATTCTGCGCCGAAGGAAGCGTTCTGTCGCAAGCCCGCCGCCGTCATTACCTCCGCCCGCCGCGCAGGCACCACGGCCGCGTACGAGCAGCTGCTCAAATATCCCGGCATCACGGAAATGCCCATCGTTTCCTCCTGCTATTGGAACAATGTCCACGGCTCCAGGGCCGAAGACATCCAGCAGGACGAGGAGGGCGTGCGCATCATGCGCGTTTTGGGGCACAATATGGCCTGGCTCCTGCGCTGCATCGAGGCAGGCAAGGCCGCAGGCGTTCCCAATCCGCGTAAGGAGCCGCTTGCAAAAACGAATTTTATCCGGTAAAAACTGCACAAACTAATGCAACGCAAGCTTGAAAGGAGTGCAGCGCAAGATGTGTACTGCGATCACATATCAGACAAAGCAACTTTATTTTGGCCGGACGCTGGATTACGAATGCAGCTACGGCGAACAGGTGACAATCACGCCGCGAAATTACCCGTTCGATTTCCGTCACGCAGGCCCGGTGCATACGCACTACGCCATAATCGGCATGGCCCATGTGGCGGATGGGTATCCGCTTTATTACGACGCTGTCAACGAAAAGGGCCTGTGCATGGCGGGACTGAATTTTGTCGGCAACGCCGTGTACGCGCAGCCAGAGCCGGACAGGACGAATATCGCGCAGTTTGAGCTCATCCCGTGGCTGCTGGGCCGGTGCGCGTCGGTTCAACAGGCCCGGACAGAGCTTTCCCGGCTCAACCTGACCGGAACGCCGTTCAGCGCCGCTCTGCCCGCCGCGCAGCTGCATTGGCTGATTGCCGACGAAAGAGAGGCGGTCACGGTCGAATCGACCGCAGACGGCCTGCACGTCTATGAAAACCCTATCGGCGTTCTGACCAATAACCCGCCGTTCGGCGAGCAGCTGTTCAATCTGAACAACTATATGCACCTTTCGCCCCGACAGCCGGAAAACCGCTTTTCCCAAGCGCTCCCGCTGCGCCCATACAGCCGGGGCATGGGCGCGCTGGGCCTGCCGGGCGATCTGTCGTCCATGTCGCGCTTCGTCCGCGCCGCGTTTACAAAGCTGAACGCCGTCTCCGACGACACGGAGCAGGGGAGCGTCAGCCAGTTTTTCCACATCCTCGGCGCCGTGGAGCAGCAGCGCGGCTGCTGCGAGGTGGCAGACGGGCAGTACGAGCGCACGATCTATACCTCCTGCTGCAATGCACACAGCGGCGTCTATTATTATTCCACCTATGATAATCGCTGTCTGACAGCGGTCGATCTGCACCGGGAAAATCTCGACGGCAGCGCGCTTATCGCCTATCCGCTCATAACAGAGCAGCAGATCCTCTGGCAGAACCGCCGGTAAAACGCAAAAGCGGGAGAACGCACAGCTTTGTGTGTTCTCCCGTTGATTTATGCTTTATGGCAGTGTGCGGATCAGCCGAAGGAGGCGTCGAGCATATCCTTGATCTCGCCCGTCCAGTCCTCAACGGACGCGAACCAGCTGATCATTTCGTCGTACTGGTCGTCCGTCAGATCGTCGCGGGTGTTGAGAATGTCGCTGTAGCGCTGCAGCATAAGCCGCTTGGCGTGTCCATCGTCAGCGTCTTTACCGCGTACCTGTGCTGTGAGATTCTCAACTGGGTACGCGAGAACGTCAGTGCGCTGACGCACTCTGTTCTGGCGGGCGAGATCAGCTATGCGGTGCTGATCGTTCCGGTCTTTCTCCTGCTGCGCCGGTATTTTGTCCGTGCGGCATACGAAGCCATGACCTGCTCAAAGGCGGCGCTTGGGCTGTTCGGCAGCCTTCCGGTCGCGTTCTATTTCTTTGATTACGCAACGACGATCTATTCCGATGCCCTTTACGCCGGAATTCATGCAGTCAACGAGTCGCTTCCGGCGCTACTATGAAAACGAGCTGGTCAATCTGCTGTGCTCCTCGTTTGCGGAAAAGGCGCAGCAGCACGGCATCCGGCTGACGGCGGAGCTCCGCCTCCCCGCAGCGCTGAGCATTCCAGACACCGAGCTGTGCACCGTTTTGTCCAACGGACTGGAAAACGCGTTCCGCGCCGTGTCCGGGCTGGACGAGCAGCAGCGGACCGTCTCGCTGTACTGCGGCGTGCGGCTCAATAAGCTGCTTCTGGAAATCAAGAACCCGTATCAGGGCGAGGTTGTCATGTGCGAGGGGCTTCCGGTATCCGACCGCGCGGGTCACGGCTACGGCTGCCGCAGTATGCAGGCCATCGCCGCCCGCCGCGGCGGCCTGTTCGAGCTGCAGGCTGAAAACGGCGTGTTCCTGCTGCGCCTGGCCCTTCCGCTGAACGGGTAGCCGCGTCTGCTTGCCATGAAAAATGCACCGGTGCTTCTGCAGCGCACCGGTGCATTTTTTGCGATCCCATATACCACAGCCATGATTCTGATTAGAAAATCAGGGAAGCGTACAGAATACGCGCAGGAGGTGTTTTCTACGGATCGGCATGAAATTAAAATTGGCGGTGCAACCTACTGCGTACAAAGAAGCTTTCGGGATCAGAGCAGCGCCGCAGAGATCATTGCAAAGAAAATCTTGGAATCGTCGAAAACCGACGGAAAAATTGACGTATCTGCGCCGGTAAGTTATAATATGAACGGGAAGTTGGTTCAAGGAGGCTAAACATGAGGACCAACGTATCAATTGTTGTTGCCGCATACGTGCGTCTTTCCGTGGATGAGGCCGGAAAGAGCGTATCCGGGAGCATTGAAAACCAGATCAGTCTGATTAAAGAGTATTGCGCGAAACGAGAACTGATCGTCGCGGCTGTCTTTCAGGATGACGGCTGGTCGGGCGGAAACTTTGAACGCCCCGGCTTCAAAAAGCTGCTGGAATTCCTGAGGAAGAAGAGCGCGAATACGGTCATTACCGTCGATCTTTCCAGACTTGGACGAAATATGCGCGAGGCAAGCTACTACGCCGAAGAATATTTTCCGGAGCACGGCATCCACTTCTTCACGATTTCCGACGGCTTTGATACGGCGCGTGAAAACGTCTTTGCACCGTTCCAGTTCGCCATGAACGAGGTCTACCTGCGTGACGGTTCACGCAAGGTCAAAAACGTTCTGAAAAACAAGCGTGAGAGCGGGCAATACTGTGCCTGTCCGCCGTATGGCTACAAAAAGAATCCGGACAATGTGCATCAGCTCATCCCGGATGAGGTGACCGCGCCGGTCGTGCAGAGAATTTTTGCCGCGGCGGCCTCCGGTGATTCCTCCCGGAAAATTGCGATGGAGCTGAACGCCGGCGGGATCATTCCGCCGCTCAAATATCGCGTCCTGTATCGCGATCATTTTGGCGACGAGGGCGCCAGCCACGCCTCTGATCTTTGGAATTATACGACGATCAAGCGGATCCTCAAGAATGAGGTCTATCTCGGGCATACGCTGCTTGGCAAAACGAGAAAGGCCAGCATCCGTTCCGAAAAGAAGCTCCCCGTCCCGCAGGAAGATTGGGCAGTCACGCGCGGCACGCATCTGCCGCTTGTTTCGCAGGAGACATTTGACGCTGCGGCGCTGAATCTCGGAAAAGGAACTCGGAATTATCAGAAATACGACCACGTGCGCAAAAGCATTTTCTCCGGCATTGCCGTCTGCGGACGCTGCGGGCATTCGCTCTGCTCCTGCGGAACGGTCTATAAGGGGGAACGCGAGAAATACTGGTACCTGTCCTGCACCAGACAGCGGCCCGACATTGCAGATCCCTGCGAGGGTGTCCGGATCCGCTACAGTGACCTTCTGGAGGTCGTGCGGCAGGATCTGAACGAGATCCTTGCCATGACCGATGAACAGATCGACCGGCTTGTCGGCGATGTTCTCCGGGAAACGCAAACGTCCGAGGCAGTCCAGGCCCGGCAGCTTCAGCAGGAGCGGGCTGCCGCCCGTCTGAAAACCATCGACAGGGTGATTACAAAGCTCTACATGGACAATGCGGAGGGACGACTGGAGGATGCCCGGCTATCCGATATGGTGTCGCAGCTTCAAACTGAGGGCGCGGGACTTCAAAGACTTCTGACAGCATTGGAACCGGACAAAACAGAAAACGCAGCGGAGGACTATCAGCGTTTTTTCGCCCTTGCACGGCGCTATACACACATTGAGAAGCTGGACAGAGAAACGCTGTCGCTGTTTGTTGAGCGCATTGAGATCGGACCGAAGGAATTGCCGCAGGGTATCCGGAAGTCCGTCCGCCGGGAGCAGCCGTTTTGCCAGAGCATCCGCATCTTTTACCGCTTCGTCGGCGAGCTGGCCCCAGCCCCCGTGCGAAGCTTCCCGCTGCCACCCAATCCGGAACCCGGCAAAAAATAAGATGAAAAAGAACACCAAGGGAGGTCGGCGTCAACCTGAAGAACGGCTACAACGGCGACCTGACCTCCCGCGAAGCCGGCTCCGTCGGCGGCCAGATGGTCAAGAACGTGTGCCCCATACGAACCGCGAGATTCATCAGGAAAGATAGAACCGCAGTGGGGCACGCGGTCGAGGTGCGGTACATAGCGGCAGTGGTTGTGTAAGATTTTCTAAGACGTGTTCAATTGCTTATGCGTGCTGTTTTGAAAAGAGAAGGGGCAGTTGATACACAAATCCGTATCAACTGCCCCTTTGGGTTGCACATGCGTTCTCTGCGCCATGGTCGCTTTCAAAGAACCCTCACTAGAATAGACCGAAATCAGCTCTCTTTTTTCTTTGTAATTTTCTTTGCTGCACTGACTTTTCTGTTCGTATACAACACAACATCTTTTATTACCAACTTCCGAATTGCAGAAATCAGTGTAGACATTGAAATATAATCCGGCACTCCATTTTTGACTGGCAGCATAATATCCAGTGCATCTGCATCCTTGGCGTAGAAGTTATGCCCATAATTAAATTTTCCAGTATGTGCTGCTTTATGAATCGCTCCAGTAACAAAAATAGAGGCATCCATTGAAAGTTTTTCCGTATGTACTACAGCAACATGGTCATCAGCACCATATCTATAATTGCGATACTTTGCCGAGCCAAACATATCAATGGTCGTTGTGTTTTTTTCGAAAATTTCAACGTTGTTGCTGATATATGCGGATATTCCTTCAGCGGCTTCCCCAGCCGTAACAAATGGGAGCGTTCCAGGGATACGGTCATCGCCTTTCAATCTCTTTCCGCGAGTCGATTTTCCGAAGAGCTTTTCAAGATTGAACTTCTTCCACGTCAGGGATTTGAAATTCTGAAGTGCATGCACTTCAGAACTGGATAATTCATAATTATCCAGTCCGCTTACTGTTAAGTAAGCGGACAGCTCCGCTACTCGCTCCGCTTCCAGCTCCGCTACTCGCTCCGCTTCCAGCTCCGCTATAAAGGACTCCATAAAATCAAAGTCGATTTTACCATCAGCGGTTTCGGGGAGCTTTATGGAAGTATTTTTAAATGTTTCATCAACGCTACGAACGAGAACGGACAAAAGTATTGGCTTCTGCTTATTTAGGATTGTTGAGAAAAATGGCACTGTCCTTTCAGGAATAGAAACATTGGGAATAATTTTTCTTACAAACTGACCGGCATACCACGGCTTGCGGCGATAGAAAAAGTCCATTGATAGCAAACCGAGGCTCCACGTTCCGGAAGCATTGATATTGCTTTCATTTACAAATCCGGTTGTTTGTAAAACCCCTTGATTTATAGATGTTCTTGTCACATAGTCATATTCTATGCCATCTACAAGTTTATCGACATTAAAACTTAAAGTGTTCTCTATATCAAATAGTGTACCAAGCTTATATTCGCCCCACTTAACAGCCCTCAGCTTTTCGTTAAGTGAGGCATTCATTTTCCCAGGCAGTCGTCCTCCGAGGATTGATTTTTGAGAAGGTTTGATACTTCCCAAGCCAGATAGTCGCTGACTGTTTTCTTGAAATCTTCAAGTGTTGGTTTGGTGTCTATCGGCACCGTCTGGTTCCAGTCTGCGCCGTTTTCAGGGTCTATTTTCCCTTCATAGTATTCCTTTTCGGTAAAGATATTCAGCTTTGATTTACCGAAACGTACCAAGTCCACAAGCTCGGCATATCGCTCTTTTGCATGGTCGGTATCACGCAGGTTGCAGCTCGCTTTTTTGCGGTTTGTTCTCGTATATCCGTCAACAGAGAAGTCGATAAATTTAACAATATCGTCTTTTTGATGTGCTTCGCCGACGCGGAAAACATAAATATTTGTCTGAACGCTGGACTTGCCGATGAAAAGGTCAATAGGCATCTTAATGCTTGCAAGCAGTGTGCTGTGTTTTAGTATCTTCCTGTTATATCCTATTGCTTTACCGCTGCCCGCGGAGTTCTGAATAATAATAGCGGCATAACCCCTGCTCATCATTGAAAGTGCCTTTTCGACGAAGATCATACCGTTACCGGGGGCAGAGTACGGCGGATTCAGAACAAAAGCATCTGCCGGAAACTTCTCATCCGTTTTGCCAAAGCCGTAATGACCGTTAAATTCTTTCAGAGAGTCTTTGTTCAGAATATTAGAGCTGCCGTCGCCCATCAGAATCATATTGAGGATAGCAAGCATATAAACTTCCGAAAGGATTTCAAGACCAAGCAGCTGATTTGCTTTGATTTCTGCAGACTTAACCGCAAGGGCATCTGGAGATTTGAGCTTCTTCTTGGCATCTATCAGCATTTCGTTCATAGCCGCAACGAGAAGTCCGGCAGAACCGGTCGCAAAATCCCACACATAAGAATCCATATTTACGCGTGCAAGGCGCGCCAGCAGTGTGGCAACATAGGAAGGCGTCAGGACAACGTCATTCAGCTTATCCTGTGAAAAGCCAAGCCAGCTGTACATTTCGTTGAACAGCTTACCTGTAAAGTCTGTGCTTAAACCAATTTTATAGTATATACCCAAATCGTCAACGATTCTTGTAAACACGCGTTTTAACTGGCTTTCTCCGTTTTCAACCTTATTGATGTTGTCGGTGGTGAGCGTATTTTGCAGCGTACGGACAATCAGCTCCCGCTTCTCCGGCGGCAGCTTCTTTTCGTTTAGAAACGCTTGGATTTTACGCAGAATAATATCGCCGTCACGATTTCCAATCTCCGTAGAAGATTTCAGTTCCTGCTTTTCAAGCGCTGCAACCTTGCCCGGAACGCCGAGTGTAGCAATAATAGATGCTGCAACCAGATATACACGGTCGCGCTCACTCAGTCCTTTTTCTTTTTGGTAAATATCATTGTTGAGTTTTACAAGGCTTGTATTGATTTCCTGTTCCCGCTGCTCTTTCAGGTGTTCAATTTCAGTTTGCGTCAGATTGAGCTGCTTGACTTTTTTAATGAACCTGTCAAAGTTTGCTTTCTTAAGGAAGGATAAGTCCGTAAAATCATCGACTTTTTGACCAATACCGAAATTGCTTTTTGACACATAGTATACGCCGATTTCATATTTCAGCTCACCGCTTTCGGTTTTGTAGCCGGTCATACCGATCGCAAGAATTTCCGTGTAGCTTGTATAATGAAGCAATGCGTTTGCGTAGTGCACTGCGCCGTTTACAGCATAGGAATTGATGCTCTTAAAATCCGGCTGGTTCTTTGTGGTTTTATTTGCTACCTTTCCATCGGCATCAAGCTTGACGAGCTTATCCTTATATCCCTTGTATTCAATCAAAACAGGATAATTGACCAAATTCTTGTCTCGCAAGAGAAGCTTTACATCGGGGCGGTTTCCACCGACCCCGCCATTTTTAGAATAGTAATCGTTTAGCGCCTGGTCAATCTCCATATTAAGAGATTCCTGTTCGAGCTTATAATCAAGCTTGTAGGTCTTGAGCCATCCATTCGCCAAATCGGCAATATTAGGTTCAACAGATTGTATTTTAGACATTTTCTTTCCTTCCTTACAGTTCTTCTGCCTTAAATGTCGTATAGCCCTCGTAATAGTAGCTATGGTCAATGCCTTTCATAAAAACCTCGCGGCTATTTACATCATCCGTCAGCGCAGCTTTCAGCAGCACTTTAATCTCCACGTCCTTAATCGGACTGCGCTCCATTGCAAGCAGATAGTCCTCTTTATCGACCTTGCTCCAATCCACGACCTGTCCGATACCGTTTTTCAGCATCAAATCGAGCCAGATGCGCATACTGCGCCCATTGCCCTCGCGGAACGGGTGGGCGACGTTCATTTCTACATACTTTTCGATGATTTCATCAAACGTGTCCTGCGGCATTTTTTCGATGTTCGCCAGTGCCGCTTCCAGATACATCAGCGGCGCAAAGCGGAAATTGCCTTTCGCCAGATTCACCGTGCGAAGTTCGCCCGCAAAGTCGTAAATATCCTCAAAAAGTGCTTTATGAATCGCCTTGAGCGACGCGAACGTGCCGACAGGCAGCTTGTCCAGCGTGCCGCTTTCAAACAGCCACACGGCCTTTTTCTTGCTGATCCGTTCCTCCTCCCGCGCAAGGTCGGCAGAACTCGTCAGCCCTAATTTATTTTCCAGTGCCATAGCGCACCTCCTCGTTACTTCAATCTATACTTCTTTTCCGCCCCTCTGCCGACGACCTCGATCAGCCCTTCCGCGTTCATCTGGCGGGTCAGCAGATAGGCTCTGGTCTTTTTGATATGCAGCAGCTCCTGCAACTCCTCGTCGCGCATTTCACCGTATTCCTTGAGGTAGTCCAGAACGATTTTCATCTGCGGCGTAATGATCGGCGCGGCAGGCTTTGCTTCTGCCGCAATTTCTGCGCCCGCAGAAGCGGCGTTCATGTTCGGCAGCACGATCCGGAATGCATTTGTCGTTGCCTCGATGCTGGGCTGGACGGGGCAGCTTGCGTAGAGCTTGAAAATGCGGCGGATGCCGGTGCCGTAGCTTTCAATCAGGCGCAGACGATGAAAGATCTCCGCCAGCTTCTTATTCCTCGGCTGAGAAACGCCGAGACGGATATCCTCCGTGGAAAGACCGGGCAGGAGACCGCCCAGAGAAATAAACTCCATTTTGCTGTCGTTCACGTTGATGATAATACTGCCGCTGAAGCTGTAGTCCCGATGCACCAGCGCATTGAGCAGCGCTTCGCGGATGGCTTCCTCGGGATAGTCCTGCTTATCCGTGCGGACGACACCCTTGATGGTAGAGACTGTCCTGTTGCACAGCGCCAGATAGTTGATCGAGTTTTCAAACTGCTTGAAGATCGAGCCGCCAAACTCCTTGCTGTCCCGGAACTCTGTACAGGATTCATCGTTGAACACCGCGATTTTCGTCGTGTGTTGGCACTGGTCGGACAGAAGCAGCGCCAGATTGGTGTACTGGTCGTCGTGAATATTCCGAAGCCCCAGCGCAATATACTTGTCTTCTGAAAAATCCACCTTGTACCGCTTGAACGCAATCGCTGCTTCGTCAAAGGTCAGATCCTGCCGCACGGTGCGCATTTCTTCAAACACGTCGCCGTCCGAATCTTTGATCATCTGCCGGATCTGCTCCGGCGACGCCTGTACACTCGTCGCGCCCTGCCGCACATAAACGCCGGCGGGCTTCAGACCCTTGCCCTTCAGATAATACGGCTTATAGCTGCCCTCACCGACCTCAATGCGGATGACCTTGTTTTCCTGCAGCACATAGCGTACGAACATCGTCACATCCGGCTGAATCGCGTCGCGGATGCCGTTTGTCAGCCGCGTGTAGGTCTCGTCCACATTGTCAATACCGGTCACATTGCCCTGATCATCGATGCCGATATAAATGACACCGCCGTCCGTGTTCGTAAAGGCGATGACTTCCTTGTAAATGTCGTCCGTCAGTTGGGATTTAAATTCCATGCGCTCGTTTTCGTACTGCATCAATCACACCTCCGTGTTGGTTATTTTTATTATACCACTATTTTCACATGAAACAAGTGAAAATAGTGAAAATTCACATAAAATTTTACAGGGATTGAACATTCAAAACTTCTCTGCTTGAACATAAAGGCCCGCACTGCCTTTCACTAGTGTGGGTCCCTTTTTATATGTCTTTCAGCGTATGATACACATCCCGCCAGAGGTGCAGGCCGCTGCCGGGATATCGGCTGCGCAGACGCTCCAGTGCAGCTTTCCTGGCTTTTGTCACGCCATCCGGCGAGAGCATTTCGCGCAGGCCAAGCTCGTCCGCAGACAGCTTTTCGTAGCCGAACACGCCATAGGTATGACCGAGAATTGCGCAGTCTTTCGCACTGAGCGTACGGAAAAGCCGCTCCAGTTCCTCCGTGCAGACCTGCCGATAAACAGCCTGTTCCGGCGTGAGAGTGTGCTGGTCGAGCAGCAGCCGCGCAAGCGGATCATCGTCCGGATCGGTATCTGAAAGCGCAGAGACGGGAAGTGCGTTCGTCTTACAGCCAATCAATTGTGCAGCCTTTTCAGCGGAAACGCCGAGCGTCTGTGCAACTTCATCCAGAGGAAGCATCTCCTCCTTGTGCAGCCGTTGCGCCTGCTTTATACGCTGCATTTCGTCTTTTGGCAACGCCGCTGCACCGAGATTTGCCTCCAAATAGCGGTACATCTTGCCACGCAGAAACGGATGCAGATATGTAGTCAGTTTTCCACGATTCTCGTCATACTCCCCGACGGAAAGGCGTTCACAAAGCTCTAACGCACCTTCGGCACACAGCTCGTCCAGCGTTTCTTTGTCAGAACAGCCAAAGCTCTGCGCTGCGTCCTTTGCAACAGAAGCAATGAACCCCTGCATTTGCAGGTAGAGTTCTTCAAAGGCTTCTGCGTCGCCGCGGAGATACTGCCGATACAATTCTTCATTCGTCATGTGTTCTCATCTCCATGCAGAGCGTCTTCATTTCTGCTTCCTTGGACGACCTACGGGCTTGCTTTTGCGCTGCACACCACAGAGCGGATAGAGATTCTTGGTTGCCAGAGATTCGTTGAAGACTTCGTAGGGCATACCGGGTTGTGTTCGTGCTTCGTGATAAAGCTCCTCTGCCGTGATGATGCCGCGGGCTTTATCCTTGTCGATGCGCTGATAGCATCGAGAAAGCGCCTGCGTTAATGGACTGTCCGCCGCTGCTTCTTTGACGCCGCGCATCCGATAACCGAGCTGCGCACAGGAATAGCGCGGGTTATCCGGATTCGGGGAATCGCAGTATTTTGTATGATAGCCCTTTTGCAGCAGAAAGAGCCTGCCGCACAGTTCGCACTTCCGAATCAGATGTCCAGTTTCCAGCCCTTTATAGAAATCCAGCTTCAAAAGCGTTTGCAAATGCTCTGTTTCGTAGTATTCAAAAACCCTGAATTGCCCCGAATCCGGTGCTGTTTCCCGCGGCACGAGGTGGATTCTGACATCATCAAAGAGCGTATAATTTCCAGTTCCTTCTATCGGATTGGCGATCCACTTGTGCCGAAATTCTGGAAAGAGAAATCCGTTCAAGGCTGCAATATATTGGTTCGGTGACAGATGTTCGAGCGTAGAAAGTGACTCCCGAATAAACGCACGAAGCGTCTGACAGACGGAGGCAACATCTTTAAGCACCTGCGCATAGTTCATGCAGTATGCTTTATAGAGCTGCCACTTCAGGTCTAACGGCACAGGTGCGATCAGCAGCGCCGGGGTTTTCGCCTCCGGCTTTGGCGGAATGGGCGGATACAAGTTCAGATACCATTCCCGCTGCGTCTCGCTCAATTCCTCCGGATTTTTGATTCTGCCGTATTTCTTCGGATTTTCCAAGTAGTCTTCATATGCACAGATCTGACGTAAAATCTCGTGGTCGTGCGCATCCATTTCAAGTGGATCACCCTCTGCAATCGGCATTTCTGTGAGCTGCTTCGCCTCTGTCAGAATATATGCGTCCGTCTGAATCAGACGAAAAATACGGCGGCGACAGAGCACTTCATTCAGCTGGAGCATCTGCTCATTGGCCTGATGCCAGTCGGTCAGCGTGTGTGTTTTTTCATAACGCGCCATACCTTCCATTGCAGATTGCAAGCGGCTGTCAAGCGCTTGATATTCCTCCGGCGTGATATTCAAAACCTCTGTTGTCAGTGCTCCAAGCGGAAATTCTTCTCCGTAAATACCGAGCGTTTTCCCTCCGATATAAAATGTGATGGACTGAAACATTCGCTTCTCCTTTGGAAACCTGTCCACAAATGATTTTTATTTGTCTGCTATTACTCTGAGTGTATCAGAAAAATCTCCATACTACAAGTAGAAAGGTGCGTGCCGCGAAAAACGTGGTACGCACCTTTACTTTTTGATTCGGAGGAGATTTTTTGACAGGAAACACACCATTAAAACTGATTTCCATGAGCGAAATCAACGCGGAGGAGGTGCAATGGCTCTGGTATCCTTACATTCCGCTTGGCAAGCTGACGATCCTTCAAGGCGACCCCGGCGAGGGCAAAACGAGCTTCATTCTGGCAGTCATTGCGGCTCTGACGCGCGGCGAGCCGCTGCCGGAGTGCGAACGGGCAGCGGAGCCGATGAACGTGATCTACCAGACAGCCGAGGACGGTCTGGCGGATACCATCAAGCCAAGGTTAGAGAGCGCAGGCGCAGACTGCACACGCGTGCTGGTCATCGACGAGAGTAAACGGGAGCTGACACTCTGTGACGCAAGGCTGGAAGAAGCGATCCGCAGGACAGCGGCAAAGCTGATCGTACTCGACCCGCTGCAGGCGTACCTCGGAAGCGATGTGGACATGCACCGTGCGAACGAGGTACGCCCGGTACTCAAACGGCTTTCCCTGATGGCGGAGCGCACACAATGCGCCGTCATTCTGATCGGACACATGAACAAGGCGCAGGGCTTGAAATCCGGCTATCGCGGTCTCGGCTCTATCGACTTCCGCGCTTCAGCCAGAAGCGTTTTGATCGTCGGGCGGCTGAAAAGCGGCGATACGCTCCGCATTGTCGCGCAGGACAAGAACAGCCTTGCACCGGAGGGCGCAGCCATTGCATTTGAACTTCATCCGGAGCATGGCTTTCAGTGGAAGGGCTTCTGCGATGCGACCGTTGACAACATCCTGAACGGCACAGGGCAGGTGCAGACAAAGACCATGCAGATGGAAGACGAGCTGCGCAGGTTTCTGACGCAGCCAAGACCAGCCGAGGAAGTCCTTGCGCTTGCAAAGCAGCTCGGCATTTCAGAGCGGACGCTGAAAATTGCAAAGCGAAATCTCGGCATTCTTTCGGAGCGCCGCGCCGACCAATGGCTCTGGCGTTTGCCGGAGCAAGAGGGCAAGGGGGTAACGCCTTGAACGGTTTGCATCCTTGCACCCTTCCACAGCGGGCACCGTTCGCCGCCGTGAGGCGCGTGTCGCCGCTGTGTGCGGCTTTCTGCCCCGACAGCGAGTGTGTGTGCGGCGCAACGGGAAAAGCCAACGTTGCGCCAACGTGCGGACAACGTGAAAAATGCAAGTGCAATACGGCAGCCCAGCGCAGAGAATCCCCCGCCGCGGCGGGGAAAATCCTCCCGTTCGGGAGGAGCCAGCATCGCATTTGGCTAGTCGCCGGTCCACCGGCTCCCTGCCAAATGCCTCAAATCGGGCAGAAGCCCATACCCGCTTAATACGAACGGAGGAAATATGCGAAAAAATAAGCAATTTAGCATCCGGATTTCGTCGCAAAATTTAGAGACAATCCGCCGAAAAGCGATACAGGCACACATGACGCAGAGCGACTATGTGACCGCGTGTTGTCTCGGAAAACGGATTGTGATTCTGAACGGGCTGAAAGAGGTTTTGCGGCAGCAGAAGGCCATCGGCAATAACCTCAATCAGCTGACGGTACTGGCGAACATGGGCAAGGTACAGTTCGCCAATCTGGATGCCGCTGTGTAAATTCCAGGCAGGAACGCCCCATCAATATTTACGATTGTAATACCAGTAGCACCCGGTATAAATGAGCGATTGAATACAAGTCAGCGCGCAGAGAACTTTGCCAATGAGCGGCTGATGGAAAACCAGAATTGCTGCGAGGACGGCAAGCAGCTGCGCGTAAATGCAGATAAAAAACGTCAGACTGCGCGCCTTATTTGCAACATATGCTGTTCGCTCGTCCTGAAGCGAAGCATCATAATCAGCCGCCTGTTCGGGATCACGGCTGAGCCGGGCTGCGCGCAGCAGACGGACAAGCCCAAGCACGCAAACGCCGCCGCCAAACGATGCAAGCCAACTGCTTTTTATAAAATATCCTGCGATCGCCAAAACGGCTCCAAGTACGAAATACAGCATACCAAGTTTTTTCTGTTCCTTCAGTTTCATATATCTTCCTCCTCGAAAATAAAAATATCCTCAATTTGCGCATCAAATATCTGTGCAATTTTGTGCGCCAGAAGAATAGACGGATTGTATCTATCGTTTTCCAGCGAAATAATGGTCTGCCGCGTTACACCGAGCAGGCTTGCAAGCTGCTGCTGCGTCAGCCCGCGTGCTTTACGTTTTTCCGCAATGCAGTTTTTCATGTATACACCTCTTTTCAAAAAGTAAAGCTTGCTTTACATAAACATTATAACGCCAGCGCCGTAAATGTCAAGCTAATTTTACATATACGTTTCAAATTTTATGGCAAAGCAGTTGGACGCGGACCTGAAAAACGCTCCTGACGAAGCAGGAAGCACAGAACTCCTTGACCGAGATGCAGACGAGCGCGACAGAGTTCGCAGGACAGGCTGGGAGCCTGAGCGCGGGGTATTCTTCCGCCTGCAAAGAGCTGACCGAGAGTACCAAAACGGCGCTGAATACAGTGACGAAAGAAACGAATCAGCGGCTTTCCAATATGACGCAGGCGGCGAAGAAGAAAATTTGTCTCTGCGCGTGGATCTCGATTACAGCGGTGATCTTGTGCGCGGCGCTGTGCGCCTTGGCCGTGCTGTGGAGCAGATGACGAATGATGCGCCGCAGCGGGACGGAACAACCACGTCGCTGCACATCGACAGCAAGCGCCGCAAGAAGCTCCGGCAAAAGAAAACCGCCCTCGGTCACGCCGAGGACGATCACGAAGAAATGCGAATGGACACGATGTAGACGTTGGGGGTGGCGAAGAAGAACTGCATGATTCCAATTCCCGCTGGGAATACTTACAACAAAAAAGGAGGTGGACAGCATCAGCACCCAGAGGAAACCGGCGCCCGAGCAGGCAAAGAAAGAGCTTGCCGAACAGCTCTGGCTGAGCTACTACAATCAGGTTCTGTTTGAAGCCGGACTGATTACGGAGGCGGAACGCAACCGCATGAAGAACAAAATCAGTGCATTGGCGCCGTCCGCTTCCAATGGGGCTGACAGGAACATCCTGACATGATGTTCCTGTCAGAAACTCACACTTGCTTGTTTCATGCAGGTGTGATATTGTAGATATAACATGATAAAACGAAAAACGAAGGAGCGCACCAAATGGACATACATACGATCAGAATGGAGTTAAGAACAAAGTCCATTTACGATTTGCCGCTGCGCGTGACCTACTATGCGCGTGTGTCGTCTGAGAGTGACGAGCAGCTAAACTCACTGGGCAATCAGGTTTCCTACTATGAGGATCTGATCCGAAGGAATCTCCCGTGGACATTCGTGCCGGGGTACATTGACGAGGGCTTGTCCGGTATCTCTACGAAGAAGCGCGAAAACTTCAACCGCATGATCGAGGATGCCGCTGAAGGTCAATTCGATCTGATTATCACCAAAGAAATCTCCCGCTTCGCCCGAAACACGCTCGACTCTATCCAGTACACGCGCCAGCTTCTGAGCTACGGTGTCGGTGTATTCTTCCAGAACGACAACATCAACACGTTTGATGAGGATGCCGAACTGCGCCTGTCCATCATGTCGTCTATCGCGCAGGACGAGCTGCGCAAGCTGTCCTCACGTGTGAAATTCGGTCACCAGCAAGCCATCAAGTCGAGCGTCGTACTCGGCAACAGCCGCATTTTCGGCTACACAAAAGCGGACGGGAAACTGGTCATTGATGAAACGGAAGCGCCGATGGTGCGGGAACTGTTTGAACTCTACGCGACCGGCGAATACTCCATGAAGCAGCTGGAAACGCTGTTCTGGGAAAAAGGCTATCGCAATCACAACGGAAAGAAAATCGCGCATACCACCATGTCCAACATCATTTCCAATCCCAAATACAAGGGCTACTACGTTGGCAACAAGGTCAAGGTCGTGGACATGTTCACGAAGAAGCAGAAATTCCTCCCGCCGGAGGAATGGGTGATGTTCAAGGATGAGACGGGTGAAATTGTGCCGGCGATCGTGCCAGAGGGAATCTGGGATGCAGCAAACGCCGTCCTGAAAAAGCGCAGCGAGGATGTGAAGGCTCGGCAGGGCGTCTGCAACCACGCCAATCTCCTGACAGGAAAGCTATGGTGTACGGAGTGCGGGCAGCCCTACTACCGCCGCGAATCCGAGGACAAGCGCGGGAGAAAGAACAGCAAATGGCTCTGCTCCGGCAAGATCAAAAACGGCGCGGATTCCTGCAGATCCTTTGCCATCTACGAAAGCGAGATTAAACCGCTTCTGTTCGAGGTATTCCGCGATACGTCTGCCGATGCCGATGCGATGGTCGAAGAATACATCCGTATGTATAACGAGCTGACGCAGCACGGCTCGCTCCGGAAAAAGATCGAACAGCAGAATAACATCATCGATCAGGCAAACCGGAAGAAGAACAAGCTCCTGCAGCTTGCTGCAGACGACAGTATTACGAACGCGGATTTCAAGAAGATGACTGCTGACTGCAATCGTGAAATTGAAGAAGCCGAAAAGGAAATCGCAGAACTAGAGCAGACAGCCGCCGAAGGCGACGCCTTCAAGCAGAAGATCGATGAGATCCGCAGAGTCCTGACGAATGCCCAGCGCGACGCGGCGCAGGGAATCATCACGAAGGAGTTCATCGACAAGTATATCAGCAAGATCTTCGTGACACCGAAAGACGACACGACTATGCTGCTTCAGGTCAAGATCTTCACGGGGGAAACGACGGAAAAGTACCTCCGGAAACTCGAAAGCCGCACGGGTCACATCACCCGTGATTTGGCTGAACAGTCAGAAAAGCCAGACGCCGCAAGGGTTTCCAGCCCTGACGATTCTATGGGTCACATGTCTAAGAAAATGATCGAGTCCTACGAGCGCAACATGAAGTAAGTCTTTTTCTCCGGAACACCGGAGGCGAAGACGGGGGCCGCTGCAAAAGCAGCGGCTCCTTTTCATAGAAAATGGTCTTGAATTGATTTTTTACATATTATATGGTAAATATGGGAGAAAATAGTCGTTTTTGAAAAACGGGAGAAAAGAGGAACGATAATGAAGCGATGCTTTACCAGTCTGACCGCGCTGCTCTGCTCGGCGGCGATCCTGCTGTGCTGCCTGCCCATGCAGGCGCTGGCGGCGGAGTTCCGGATGCAGACAGCCTATGAAGACATCTTGCCGGACGAACTGACCGCGCAGGAAGAAGCGCCCGCCGCCCTGGCAGAACCGGAAGCGCCCGAGGCCGAAAAACAGCCGGAAGCCCCTCCGGAGGAGCCGACTGTCTCCGTCCTCTCCACGGATAACAGATCCGGCGATTTTACATACAGCGTCCTGCCCGACAATACCGCGCGCGAAGCAGCTTGCTTCCGGCGCGGCAGATAGCCGCTGCAAGCGCCGTCAACAGATAACCTGCGCAGAGAGTCGCCAGCGCGCCCACAAGACAGAAGACGCCGAGCTGCGTATCTGTCATGCGTTCGGCGCAGACGTCGATCTGCACGCCGAGTCCCATAAAGTTGATTTGCCGAAACACACTGGTGAGTAGGGCATACAGCAGATGCGCACCCTCATGCACGAGGTAGTAGGCGGCAAGTGCCGCCAGGATCCCGATGTATTGCCGCGTCCGTTTTGACATGATGGTTCCTCCTTCGCAGCCACTGCGTCAATCTGTGCCCGCTGTGCTCTGTTCGCCGGGCAGGATGGAGAATTCCTCGTTATCCCTCCTTTGCCTGATATCCGCATGGTACTGGCAAAAGGTTCAGAAAGCGGTCAGGAAAATCGTCCAGAAATGGTCAAGATTCCGGCCTCAGCCGGAACCCGATGCCCCAGACCGCTTCAATATGGTCTTTGCCAGTCGCGTCCCGCAGCCGAACAGCTACGCGGGCCAGCAGCTCCTTCGTGTCGAAGGGCTTCGTGAGATAATCCGCCGCGCCGCCCAGCAGCAGTCCGACCTTGTCCTGCACCGCCGTTTTGGCGCTGACTACAATGACGGAAATGCCCTGAAGCTGCGGCAGGACCTCCTCGCCGGACAGCCCCGGCAGCATGAGGTCGAGCAGAACGAGATCGGGGCGGCTGTCTTTCAGCAGAAGCAGCGCCTCCGTGCCGGAATAGGCGCGGAGCACCGCGTAGCCTGCCCGTTCCAGAACCTCCTGCTCCAGATTCCCGATGGCTGCGTCGTCGTCAATAATCAAAATTGTCTGCATTGTTTTCAACTTTCCTGTTTTTATTTTCGAAGCTGTCCATCGCCGCCCATCAAGGCAGTCATTTCCTCAATGCGCTCCAGCGGGAACGGCGGCTGGCACAGCGGCTTCATGGCGATGGACATGAGCTTCATGGGGTTGTCGTCCGCCGCCACGCGGTTGGAGCTGAGCGCGCCGCAGCGGCGGCAGCGGTGAATGATGGCCCATTCTCCGCCCCTGCGCACCCAGACGGCGATCGGCTCCATGATCCCGCCGCAGTCACTTTCCCGGTCGCCCGGCTCAATGTCCAAATGCAGGCTTGCAAGGCAGTTCGGGCAGTGGTTGCGGTGGCCGGAGCCTGCGTTTTCCGGGACGACAGTCCTTCCGCAGACCTTGCAGATGAAGATGTCGCTGCAGGCGTGGGTCTTATAGTAGCCTTTTTCAAAGGCTTTGCGTTTGTTTTCGCGATTCATGTTGCTCCTCCTGAAGATGTCGGTTCCGGTTCTTCGGGAGGAATGGCGTGTGATGGAATTTGCCAGACCTCCCGGTCAGACCACACGCTCCAGTGATAAAGTGATATGCTTCAAAAAGTTCTCCTTAAAATTGAAATTAAAAATTGCGTTTTCGTAATTGTACGGGATGCTTGTTCTTACGCCTGCATCTTCGATCTGTTCAAGAATCTATTGTCCTGATTTCAGATAAAAGGCTTCATACGCTGCGCTCCAATGCCGCAAGATCGCCTGCCTGAATGGCGCTGCGTTGAACCCCGTTGCGGCAAACACGCTGAACCGCTCGACGGCGCCGAAATACTGCGCCGGAACAAGCTTCGTGCCGACCGCGCCGACGAGCATCATGCCGAGGGCAGCAGCTGCGCATACGCCGTAGGAGCGGCACCGCCGGTCCTTCACACCGGCGGCAATGAGGATCGCCAGCGACACGATGGACAGCAGTACGACCGCAGCGGTGACGGCCATGTGCATAACGTCCTGAAATGCGCCGGCATAGCCGCTGCTTGACAGCGGGAACATCCGGTAGCCGATCGCAGAGATCCACTCCATGACGGCAAACAGATAGACGCCGGTGCGCAGCAGCTTTGGATTCCGGCCCTGTATGCCGATGCAGACGACCTCACACGCGTTATAGCCCGCACTCAGCTGGTTCCACAGCGCAAGCGACGGCGCATCCGCCGCGCTCAGATCGCTGACGGCCTGCGCCATCCAGTCATATCCCGGGTAGGGTGTATCTGAAAACTCATGATGTGACCGGCAGCGAGGGATTTTTGCGTTGCGCAAGACATTTTTTCGCAGGAATACTGACGTATTTCAAGGAAAAATGACGCGGCGCACCGCAAAAAGGCCCGCTGTCCGGGTGCGTTGGGAGTTTTCAGATACACCCTAGGCCAGCGGGGCAAATATCACCGCTGCCGCATACGAAAAAAAGCTGATAAGGCCGAGCAGGCCAAGCTTTTGTACCAGCGTTCGTTTCATTTTGTTCCTCCTGTTCAAAAAACGCAGTGCTGACCACGTCAGACATGGTCAGCACTGCGTCCTTGCGTCTGGCTGATTGACTTCTTCGATTTGAAAATTTCTTGCGTTGATGATGCTCTCCCGGCGGCATTTCGGGCAGAAGAGCGGGAACTCCTGCAAGATTGTCCGCCGCAGCAGCCGCAGCCGCGTTTTTGCGCCGCAGACCGGGCACAGGACCCAGCGTTCCTCTGCCGCGCTCATTGCAGCGGCTCCTTTTTGTGAACCATACGGAAAAAAAGCGCCACATGGCGGCGGAGCATATCCAGACACTTCGCCTCCCGTTCCGGCTGCCGGTCGCAGATCCCGATCAGCGTCAGGACGGGCGCGACATACTGCATCGCCAGAGCATCCGGGTCTTCCGCCTGAAGCTCACCGGCTGCGATAAGAGCGCGGAAGATCCCGGCGTGGTAGGCGAGCAGCCGGTCAACGTACCGACGGGAATACAGCGCCGCCAGCTCCGGTGAACGGAACTGCTCAATGGTCATCATGCGCCGGAAGCGGCTGATCGGCGCATTGTGCAGAGAGTATTCAAAAATCTGCCGCACCTTTTCAAACAGCGCTTCTGCTGTGATCTCCGTAAAGACCGGAATGTCCTGCGACACGTTCTGTACATGAATGTCGATTTTTCCGGTGTCCGCCTCATACTGTGCCGCCGTGGATTCCACGATCGCGTCAAAAATGGCCCGCTTGCTGGGAAAGTGGTTATAAAGAGAGGGCGCCTTGATGCCGACCGCCCGCGCGATCTCGCCCACGCTGACAGAATCGTATCCCTTCTCGGAAAACAGCTCCAGCGCCTGTTCCAGAATCCTCTCCCGAGTATCCTCCTGCTTCATCACTTCACCAGCTAACTAATATTCGTTAGCTTCAATATAAAGGATTTTCCCGGAAAAGTCAAGCCCCAAAAAAGGCTCCCCTTTGTGCAAAGGGAAGCCTTTGGATTGTATAAATTTACAGCGTTGCGGCCATGACGGCTTTGATGGTGTGCATACGGTTTTCCGCTTCGTCGAAGACGATGGACTGGCTGCTCTCGAAGACCTCATCCGTGACCTCCATCGCGTCAAGTCCATATTTCTCGCTGATCTGTTTGCCGATGGTGGTGTTCAGATCGTGGAACGCGGGCAGGCAGTGCATGAAGCGGCACTGCGGCCCGGCCTGCGCCATGAGCTTTGCGTTGACCTGATAGGGGAGCAGGTCGTGAATTCTCGTCTGCCAGACCTCGTCCGGTTCTCCCATCGAGACCCACACGTCGGTATAGATCACATCCGCGTTTTGAACCGCGTGCATCGGCTCTGTGTCGAATTCCAGCACCGCGCCGGTCTGCGCGGCGATCGCTTTGCACGTTTCGATCAGAGCCTCATCCGGGAAGTACGCCTCCGGCGCACAGGCGACAAAGTGCATCCCCATCTTTGCGCAGCCGACCATCAGGGAGTTGCCCATGTTGTACCGCGCGTCGCCCATGTACACGAGCTTTTTGCTGGTCAGATTGCCGAAATGCTCCTGAATGGTCAGAAAATCAGCCAGGATCTGCGTGGGGTGAAATTCGTTCGTCAGTCCGTTCCAGACGGGGACGCCCGCGTATTTTGCCAGCTCCTCGACGATCTGCTGCCCGTAGCCGCGGTACTCAATGCCGTCGTACATACGGCCAAGCACGCGCGCAGTGTCGGCGATGGATTCCTTTTTGCCGATCTGCGAGCCGGACGGGTCGAGATACGTGACCGTCATGCCCAGATCATGCGCCGCGACCTCGAACGAGCAGCGCGTCCGCGTGCTGGTCTTCTCGAAAATCAGCGCAGCCTGCTTGCCCTCGCACAGCCGGTGGGAGATACCGGCCTTTTTCTTCGCCTTGAGCTCGGCGGCAAGCGCCAAAAACTCCGCGATCTGCTCCGGCGTAAAATCAAGCAGCTTTAAAAAGCTCTGTCCTTTGATGTTCATGTCGTACTCCTTTTTATTGATGCGCCGCGAGGAAGGCCGCGACGGAATCCAACTGCGCCTGTACCGACGCGGGGCCGGTGCCTCCGGCGGAAATGCGCCGCGCCACGCAGGTCCTGAGCGAAATTTCTTCATACAGATCGTCCGTGAAAACGTCCGAATACGTCTGGTAGGTTTCCAGCGGCAGCTTCTCAAGCACGGTATCATGCGCGATGCAGTACGCCACAAGCTGACCGGAAATTTTGTACGCACTGCGGAACGGAACGCCCTTTTTTGTCAGATAATCGGCCAGATCCGTCGCGTTGATAAAGCCCTTCTGCGCGGCCAGCAGCATAGCCTCCGGCTTTGCACGAAGGCTGGAAAGCATCGGAGCCATGATCTGCAGGCAAAGCTTCGTCGTGTCCACGCAGTCAAACACGGCCTCCTTGTCCTCCTGCATATCCTTATTATAGGCCAACGGAAGCCCCTTGAGCATCGTCAGAAGCGCGATCAGATCGCCGTAGACCCGCCCGGTCTTGCCGCGGCACAGCTCAGCCATGTCCGGGTTTTTCTTCTGCGGCATGATGGAAGAGCCGGTCGTAAAGCCGCTGTCCAGCTCAATAAACTGAAATTCCCAGCTCGACCACAGGATCAGCTCCTCGGAAAGCCGCGACAGATGCATCATGACCAGCGCGCACGCGCTCATCAGCTCCACGCAGAAATCGCGGTCCGATACGCCGTCGAGACTGTTTTCACACACGGCGGCAAAGCCGAGCTTCTGCGCTTCAAACACGCGGTCGGTCGGATATGTCGTCCCGGCCAGCGCACAGCAGCCGATGGGGGAGGCGTCCGTGCGCTTATACGCGTCCGCAAGCCGTCCATAGTCGCGCTCCAGCATCATCGCATACGCCAACAGCTGCTGGCCGAATGTGATCGGCTGTGCCCGCTGCAAATGCGTGTAGCCGGGCATAATGGCGTCCTTGTTCGCCTCCGCCTGCGTATGCAGCGCCTGCATGACGGCCAGAACCAGCGCTTGCAGCGCCTTGATCTCATCCTTTAAATACATCCGCAGATCAAGCGCGACCTGATCGTTGCGCGAACGCGCCGTGTGGAGCTTTTTGCCCACATCGCCGATGCGCTTCGTAAGCTCCGCCTCGACAAACATATGAATGTCCTCAGCCTGCGGGTCGAGCTGCAGCGCTCCGGATTCCAGATCGGCCAGAATGCCCGCCAGACCGTCGATGATCGCATCCGTATCCGCCTGCGTCAGAATGCCGCATTTGGCAAGCATTGCGGCGTGTGCCATGGAGCCGGTGATATCCTGCCTGTACATCCGTCCGTCGACGGCGATCGAAGAGTTGAATGCGTCAGCCAATGCCGAAGTCTCCGCCTCCGACCGGCCCGCCCAAAGCTTGTTCATGGTGCGTTCTCCCTGCATGATATTTGCAAAGCCTCCCCTTGCCATGCCCCGCATGGTAAGGGGAGGTGGATTTTTACAGCTTCCCCTGCTCCCGCAGCGCCTGCACCTTGGTCGGCAGGCCCCAGATGTTGATGAAGCCCTCGGCCTCGGCCTGGTTGAAATCGCTCTCGCCGAATGTGACGAGATTCTCAGAATACAGAGAATACGGCGAGGTAATGCCGGCGTTGATCATGTTGCCCTTGTAGAGCTTGAGCTTGACCGTGCCGGTGCAGAATTCGTTGGCCTTTTTCGCGAACGCTGTCAGCGCCTCCTGCAGCGGGGTGTACCACTTGCCGTTGTAAATGAGGTCGGCGTAGTCGACGGCCAGCTTTTCCTTCATGTGCAGCGTTTCCTTATCGAGCGTGAGCATTTCCAGCTGCTCGTGCGCGAAATAGAGGATCGTGCCGCCCGGCGTCTCATAAATGCCGTGATCCTTCATGCCGATGAGCCGGTTTTCGACGATATCCAGAATACCGACGCCGTTCTCGCCGCCGAGCTTGTTGAGCTTGCGGATGATGTCGGAAACCTTCATCTTCTCGCCGTTGACCGCTACGGGGACGCCCGCCTCAAAGCTGACGGAAACCGTCGTGGGCGTGTCGGGCGCCTGATAGGGGGACACACCCATTTCAAGGAACAGCGCCTTGTCAAGATCCGGCTCGTTCGCGGGATCCTCAAGATCAAGGCCCTCGTGGCTCAGGTGCCAGAGGTTCTTATCCTTGGAGTAGTTCGTCTCGCGGGAGATCTTCAGCGGCACATGATGCGCCTCGGCGTAGTCGATTTCTTCGTCACGGGACTTGATCTCCCACTCTCTCCACGGTGCGATGATCGCCATGTCGGGTGCGAAGCGCTTGATAGCCAGCTCGAACCGGACCTGATCGTTGCCCTTGCCGGTCGCGCCGTGCGCGATGGCGTCTGCACCCTCGGCCAGCGCGATCTCGGCCAGCTTCTTGCCGATGACGGGCCGTGCAAACGCGGTGCCGAGCAGGTATTTTTCATATTTCGCGTCCATCATGACGGATGGGACGATAATCTCGTCGCACATCTCGTCGGTGAGGTCGGCGATGATCAGCTTGCTCGCGCCGGTCTTGATGGCCTTTTCCTCCAGTCCGTCCAGCTCGTCGCCCTGTCCGACATCTGCCGCGACGGCGATGATCTCCGGATCGTTGTAATGCTCCTTCAGCCACGGGATGATGACCGAGGTATCAAGGCCGCCAGAATAGGCCAGAACGATTTTTTTGATCTTGCTCTTATCCATGTGAAAACCCTCCATAAAGCTCCGTTGTGCGGTTGTTTTTCTTTATGCACGTAATATACACACTTTATGCAGAAAAGTCAAGCATAAAATTTATAAATATTCATTTATGTGAAAAACAATGCATACCCATCCGTACACGCCCGCCGTTTTGTGCAGAATGAAAAAAACTTTACTTTTTCCGCCAAAGCGCGTAAAATTTGAGGTAACAGACGGGAACCGTTTCCGCTGTAGGGGCCGATGCCCACATCGGCCCGGCAGGGCAGACCGGTTCCACAGAGGATTTTGGCGAATTCGCAGCTGCGGAACGGGCCGATGTGGGCATCGGCCCCTACAATATGCTGCATACAGGAATGAATATGCAAAAAAAAGCTGGTTTTGGAACCCTCGATCCCCACCGGCGGGATCTCTGCGCCGCCGTACTGGCGCTCTGCGCACCGGACTTTGCGGAAAAACCCGCCTCTGCGCAGGAGTTTTTAGCCGCGCTCTATCAGAAGCTCTGCGCGCAGATGTTCCCGGACGGCCTGCCGGAGGTTCCTGTACTGACGGCGGACGAGACGGCGTACCTGTCCGCGCTGGAGGCGGCGCTGGCAAACAGACCGGACACCTTTGACCCTTATCTCGACCTGCTGCCACTGCCGGAAGACGCGATTTCCGGAAGCCGCGTGGAGGTGCAGTATGCCAGATTTGAGCAGACCGTGCGGGAAAGCCATCTTATGGCCGTCATGCGCCTCGGCATGGAATCGACGCCCTTCGACCCCGCGTCGCATACCATCGGCGTCCACAATATCGCTCTGCACACGGCCATTCTCGCGAAAAAGGCCGGGTTCCCGGTCGACCTGCCGCTGGTCAGCGCGGCGGCGCTGGGGCATGACATCGGAAAATTCGGCTGCCGGGGCGAGGATCTGAGCCGCATTGCCTATCTGCACTATTATTACACCTGGCAGTGGTTCAGCCGCCATGACATGGAGGAGATCGGCTATATCTCCGCCAACCACTCCACGTGGGACCTGGAATTTGAAAACCTGCCCATCGAGTCTCTGCTTCTCATCTACGCGGACTTCCGCGTCCGCGGCACGAGAGCGCCCGGCGAAAAGGAGCGTATGCGCATCTATTCGCTCAAGGACGCGTATGAGATGATCTTTTGCAAGCTGGCCGACATGACGCAGGAAAAGACGCTCCGCTACCAGAACGTCTATCACAAGCTGAGCGATTTTGAAAATCTGCTCCGAAGCCGCGGCGTCAGCCCGGAGCTGACGGAAACCGAGCTTCTGCCGCATGAGACAAAGGATCCATCGCTCATGAACGCGGAGCAGGCGCTTCAGGCGCTGCGCGACCTGACGCTGGACGGCTCCATCCGACTCATGCACACGCTCTCGACCGATCAGACGCTCGAGCAGCTGCTCGAACAGGCCAAGGGCGAAAAAAATCTCCAGCGGATCCGAATGTACCTGCGCCTGCTGGAGGAATACAGCACCTATATGACCAAGGCCAACAAGCGCAAGACGCTTGTGCTCCTGTATGAGCTTCTCATGCACCCGGACGGCGACGTGCGCCGCATCGCCGGGCGCATCATGGGCAAAATTCTTGCGAATGCCGGCCCGCGCTACCGCAAGGAGCGGCCGCTTTCTGCGAAGGACGGCCAGATGCCGCCCGCCGTGATGGCGCTTTTGTCGGAATCTGCCGAGCTTTGGACACATTATATCGGCCTCTGTCTGCACCCGGATTACCGCATTTCCAGCAAGCACGCGCTGCGCATCTCCAACTCGCTCAAGACCATCTGCCAGAGCCTGTTTGCCTCCTGCGAGGAAAAGGAGGCCGGGCCGCTGGTCAAGCCGCTTCTGAACGCGCTGACCGAGGCGCGGGACGAAGACCGGTTCGTGCTGGTCGACGCGCTGTGCCATGTGCCGTGCCGCTATCTGCCAAAAAAGGAGCTGCCGGAGCTGTCCGCCCGCCTTGCCGCCATGCTCGGCACGGGAAACACGGAGCTGGATATCATCACGCTGCATATGCTCCTGCGCCTGACCCACGCCGAGCAGGGCCTGCGGCCGGCCGTCTGCGCCGCCGTGCGGCAGTACGCGCCGCGCTGGGAGGATCATCTGGCCCACGACTGGCTCAAAGCAAGGCTGCTGGCGGAGCCGTTCGCGGCGCTGGACGCGCGGACCGTCTCGCAGATCCACCTCAGCAACCTGAAAAACGCCGTCCACTGGACGGTCAAGCTCACGCAGATCAATATGCTGCTGGAATATGTCCGGACGCACCCGGAGACGGCGTTCCACACGGCGCTGCATTTTTCCAATCTGCTCTGCGTCAGCGAGCATCTTCCCGTGCGTGAGGCGGCGGGCAACGCGCTGCTTTCTGTGGCCCCCGATCTGCTCGTCGACCAGATCAACGAGATCGGCATCGACCTGACGCGCGAGCTGGAATCCGGGCAGGAGCAGATCTCGCGCTTCATCCCGCCGTATCTGGGAAGGCTTTTGTGCCTGCTGCCGGAAAAGGAGCTGGGCGAGTCTGTAGAGTCTATCGGAAAGCTTGCCTGCGGCGCGTCCATCCGGCCTGCACGCGTGGCGCTGTTTACGCTCGGCGAGGCGCTGAATGTGCTGCCGGAGCAGGAGGCGCAGATCGCTGATCACATCCTCGGCCTCATCCTTACCGGCATTTCCCACTATGACGAGACGATCCACCAGACGGCGCTGGCCGTCCTCTGCCGCGATATTTTCGGCCGCGACCAGCTCTCTCTTGCCAGAAAGCATGATATTTTCGTCCGTCTGCACAAAAAGCTCCTGACGCTTTTGGCAGAACCGCGCACCGGCCAGCTGACATTCTTCAACTGCGCGGCCATGCTCAACCATCTGTACCGCTATACCGTCCGGCAGGAGCTGCTGGAGGGGCCGTTCCGCTTCCCGCCGGAAAAACCCGCCGCGTTTTTCCCCGGCACGTTCGACCCGTTTTCCGTCGGCCATAAGCAGATCGTGCAGGAGATCCGCGCACGCGGCTTCGAGGTCTATCTCGCCGTCGACGAGTTCTCGTGGAGCAAGAAAACGCTCCCCAAGCTCCTGCGCCGCCGCATTGTCTCCATTTCGACCGCCGACCAGTGGGATACATATCTGTTCCCAGACGAGATCCCCGTCAATATCGCCATGCCGGACGATCTTGCCCGCCTGCGGCAGCTGTTTCCGGGCAGAGACGTCTATCTTGTCGCAGGCAGCGATGTGATCGCCAACGCCTCGGCGTACAAGCACACAGAGCCCGGCACAGCTGCGGACTATGACCACATCATCTTCTGCCGCGACGGCAGTGCCGACCGCGCGGCCCTGGCCTCGATCATCCGGGGAAAGCTCCTGCTTCTGTCGCTGCCGCCGTTTTATGAGACAGTCAGCTCCACGCGCATCCGCGCCTCGGTCGACCAGAACCTTGATATTTCCATGCTCGTCGCACCGGTCGTGCAGACGTATATTTATGAATGCGGCCTGTACGTCCGTTCCCCGGAGCAGAAGGACGTGCTGCGGCGCGAAGCGCTCTATTTCCGAAATGTCACGCAGGACGAGCAAACGCTCCCGCAGGCCGTCCGGGCCTGTATGCGGGGCAAAAAAGCGCCCCGCGCGGCGCTTCTGCTGGCAAGACCTGCGCGTCTGCTCGGCTGGGCGGCGGGACATACGATTTTGCTGGACGATCTGTATGACGCGCTCGGCTCTCTGGACGCGTGCAGCTATGTGCGCCAGCACGCCTCCGGCCAGATCCTGTTCGTTGACGCGGCGCAGGCCGAGGGGGAGGACGCGCTGCGGATGCTCCTCAACGAGCTGCTTGCCAGAAGTCTTGAGCAGGGGCACACCTATGCGCTCTGCCGCTGTGGGGAAGACCAGACGGAGCTGCAGAGTGCCCTGCGCCAGCTCGGCTTTACACAGGCCGCAGACGGCATCTATTATGTCGATATGCGCAACCCCGTCATGCTCCTGCAGGACGCCATGCTCTGCATCAAGCCCCCGCACCGCGACGCACCCGCTGTGCGCGAGGCCGTTTTGCAGACCCGGCCCCGCCTGCGCATGGCGCTCAGCGCCATGTTCCCTGGCAAGCTCCTTCTGTGCTTCGACACGGAAATGCTCAATCAGGCCATTGCCCAACGCATTGAGCGCATGAACGGCGTGCAGGACGTGCCCGAGGGCGTCTGGCAGCTCGGGCCGTATATGTGCGTGCCCTACGGGAAAATTTTTGCGGACGCCATCGTGCCCAATACGGTCACGAAGACGCTCCACGTGGAAAAATGCTACGCGCCCGACGTGCGCAGCTTCACGATCGAGGAATACCCGGATTATTCTCCGCTGCCGGGACAGGTCCGCGCGCTGCGCTCGTTCCACCGGCCCATTATTCTGGTCGACGATCTGCTGCACAAGGGCTACCGCATCGAAAAGCTCGACCGCGTCTTCCGGCAGGAGCAGCTTGCCGTTGACCGCATCGTCGTCGCCGTCATGTCCGGCTATGGCCGCGATCTGATGCGCGTGCAGGGCAGGCGGGCCGAGTGCGAGTATTTTATTCCGAATCTCCATTACTGGGTCACGGAGAGTCTGCTCTATCCCTTTATCGGCGGCGATAGCGTCGCGGGCCGCAGGCAGAAGGAGCGCATGCTCCCGTCTGTCAATATGATCCTGCCGTATGTCTATCCCGGCTATTTCTTCGACGTGACGGAAGGGAGCATCCGGGGCCTTTCAAAAACGGCGCTGGAAAACGCCATGCAGATCCTCCGCGCGCTTGAACGCGAGCACCAGCGCGTGTTCTCAGCCGCCCTGACCATCCGCCGCCTCGGCGAAGCCCTGACGCAGCCCCGCCTGCCCGACAAGGGCGACTGCATGACCTTCGATTTCTCCCTCCCGGCCTCCAGCTACCTCGAAGAAGACCTCTCCCGTCTGGACCGCATCTGCCGCTGAGTGCCTGAGAGGCCGAGCGGCAGACAGCTGCGAAAAGCGGAAGCCCAATGCGAATTCATGACTGCACCCTAGGGGCGGACGACTCTGTCCGCCCGCAGAATACAGTGCTTTTTCGTGAATTTGCGGCGAATTCGCAACATTTATCGGGCCGACAGAGTCGCCGGCCCCTAACAGACGCTTCCACAAAAAAGCTGTGCCCCGGCTGCCGTCAGGCAGCCGGGGCGCGGTTGCTTATTTGGTTCTGCTGCAGCCGGTGCAGCTGTCTTCGGGCTTGATGCACGGTTCGTTTTTCCCGGGGAAGAACGCGTCCATCGGGAAATCGATCTGGCTGAAGACCTCGCAGGGGCTTTCCGTGCTCGTGCCGCCCACCGGCGGACAGGTCTTCGACGGAACGCAGTAGTCGAACGTCGGGATGAGCAGCTGCGTGTCGCGTTCGAGCCGGACGATGGAGAACTGTCCAATCGTGACAAGCAGGCGCTTGCATTCGCCGGTCAGCACCAGCGGCTCGTCGAAGCAGCCCAGCAGCGCCTCCGGGATGGCGGGCGAGGCTTCGTTCTGGCAGCAGCAGCTGCACGCCTCCATCACGCGCGAGCCGAGGATGATCGGGTCGACCGTCTCCGCAATGGCCCGCGGCAGCGAGACGGACTGCAAAGACTTCTTACAAAGGCACGTCAGATCGTCCCGGCTGGAGAAAATGCGTGCGCTCGTTTCCCCGCCGAACAGAACCAGCCGCTTGGAGAACACGGCAAGGCCCGTGACGGTATTCGTGCGTCCGGCCGAGAGCGTCGCGTCGGCAATGACGCGGTAATAGAACGTTACGTCGACCGTAAAATAGCCGGAGGAGTAGGGAACCGGCTCCACCTGTACCTGAGTAAAGAGCAGCTCCACATACCGCGCCTTTGCGCTTGCCGCGCAGTCGAGCGTCTGCTGGGAGTCGACCGTTAAGTACACGCGCAGATCCTCAATGCAGTCCTTGGCGAGACAGCTGTCTGTGATTTTCCCCGTATGCACACAAACCGCTTCACGGATGCCGCGCAGATCACAGGTCTTGCCCGTCTGTGCAGGTTCAGACATTCGGATGACCTCCTATATATGATATCGTAAAGGTTCGCGTGGCCGAAACAGGGTCGTTCACGCTTCGCTTTCATAACAGTTTATGCAAAACCGCCCGTATGTGAAACACCGCGCGGGGAAATTGAACCCGAAATTGCGTGGACAAATGCGGAAATATGTGCTAAGATGATAGATGAATTCTAAATTGGTGAGGTATGCCTGCACATGAAACTGGATATCATGGGGCTGCAATTTGATAATGTCACGATGGACGAGGCCTCTGCGCGCGCGGAACAGATCCTTGCGGGCAAAAAGACCTGCTATGCCGTGACCCCGAACGCCGAGATCGCCTATGAGGCGCTGTACGACGAAACGCTCCGCGCGCTCATCAACGGCGCCGATCTCGTCCTGCCGGACGGCGCAGGCGTTGTGCTCGCGTCGAAGCTTCTCAAAACGCCGCTGAAGCAGAAGGTCGCGGGCGTCGATTTTGCCGACCGCCTGCTGTCCATCCTCGAAAAGACCGGCGGCGGGCTGTTCTTGCTCGGCAGCAAGCCCGGCGTTGCGGAGCTTGCCGCGCAGAAAATGACAGAAAAGCACCCGAAGCTGTACATCTGCGGCATGAACGACGGCTATTTCAAGGATGAAGCACCGGTCATCGAGAAGATCAATGCCGCAAAGCCCGATGTACTTTTCGTCTGCCTCGGCGCGCCGAAGCAGGAGCTGTTTATGAAAAATCATCTGGACGAGCTGCATATCAAGCTTATGATCGGCCTCGGCGGCTCGCTCGACAGCTTCGCGGGCACGGTCAAGCGCGCTCCAAAGTGGATGATCCGCTGCAATCTTGAGTGGCTCTACCGGCTCATCAAGGAGCCGAAGCGGTTCGGACGGATGCTCCGGCTGCCAAAATACCTGTTCGCCGTGCTTGGCAAACGGATAAGAGGGTAAGCAATATGGGAAAACTGATCGTGTTTGAAGGAACCGACGGAACAGGGAAGTCGACGCAGTTTGCGCTTCTGACAAAGCGTCTGCAAAACGAGAACGTTTCATTCCGCCGTCTGCAATTTCCGCAGTATCTGGAGCCGTCGTCAGCGCTCATCCGGATGTACCTGAACGGCGAGTTCGGCGAGAACCCGAACGATGTCAACGCCTACGCGGCCTCCACATTCTATGCCGTTGACCGCTTCGCGTCCTATCAGCGCGTGTGGAAAAACGACTATGCCTCGGGCGGGCTGATCCTGTCCGACCGCTATACGACCTCCAACGCTGTCCACCAGGGCGGCAAGCTGGAGGGAAAGGAGCGGGAGGAATTCTTCTCGTGGCTCTATGATCTGGAATTCAACCGCATGGGCCTGCCGAAGCCGGATCTGGTCCTGTGGCTCGATATGCCGGTCGAGATCGCCGAGACGCTCATGCGCAGACGCGAGAGAGACACCAGCACGAAGGCCGATATCCACGAGCGCGACGACGGGTACCTGCAAAAATGCCGCGAGGTCGCGCAGCAGGCGGCGGATTATTTCGGCTGGACGCGCGTTTCGTGCGTCCGGGACGGAAAGCTCCGCTCCATCGAGGATATCCACGAGGAATTGTATGCACGTGTAAAATCAAGTTTGAAGGAAGTGTGATACCATGGTATATATCATCTTGGGTAAGGGCTTTGAGCCGATGGAAGCAATTGCGCCGTGCGACATTCTGCGGCGCGGAGGCGCGGAGGTCCGTTTTGCCGGGATCGGCGGGACGCTGATCGAGGGCGGCCACGGCATTTCGGTGCAGGCGGACTGCACCGTTGAGCAGATGAAGCTGGCGGACACCGATATGGTGCTCCTGCCGGGCGGACTCGGCGGCGTGCATTCGATCCTGGCAAGCGAAACGGCCATGAATTTCATCCGCCTTGCGTATGAGAAAAACTGCCTGATCGCGGCTATCTGCGCCGCGCCGACCATCCTCGCGTCGCTCCACATCACCGACGGCCGCAGAGCGACCTGCTACCCCGGTCTGGAAGATCAGATGGACGCGGCAAAGATGATCCCCTGCGGCGCAGTGCAGGACGGGAACGTCATCACCGGCCGCGCAGCCGGCTCTGCCGACGAATTCGGCCTCGCCTGCCTGCAGGCGCTCAAGGGTGAGGATACGGCCCGTCAGGTTGCCTCCGACATTGTCTACCGCGTATAAGGGAGGAACACATGGCAGATTTGACCCCGAATAAGCGTCCGGACGGGCAGTCGCCGGAAGACGGCGGGCTGGAAAAAAGTCTGGAATCGCTTTCGCTCGACGAGCTGCTTGCGTCCGTCAAGGACGATCTTGCGCGCGTCGACGCGATGATGAACGACAAGGATGAGGCAGAGCAGGCCAAAACGCAGGCTGAGGCCGAGCTGGAGCAGGAGACGCAGCCGCAGAAGCAGACGCCCAATATGCCTCCGCTGTTCGAGCCGAAGATCCCGGAGGAATATGCGGATCTGACCGTCGACCAGCAGCCGCAGGAGCCGGAACCGGCGGAGGAAAAAAAGCACGGACGGCTGCCGTCCGGCATCCGGGTGCTGCTGTATGTGTGCTGCGTGCTGGCCGCGTCGGTGCTGCTTGCCGTGTTTGCGTGGCGCTGCGCGGACGATGTGCTGTCCCTGACCAAGCCGGACGCAGAGGTGACCGTCACCATTGCAGACGGCGCGACGATCTCGCAGATCGCAAAGGAACTGCGGGACAGTGGCCTTGTCCGTTCGGAAACGCTTTTCAAGCTGTACTGCTGGGCCACCCACGCCGAGCGCACCATTGAGCCGGGTACGTATTCGCTCAACAGCCGCTATGACTATCATGCGCTTGTCAGCAATATGGTCGAGGCCAGCCCCGACCGCTCTGTCGTGGAGATCACCATCCCCGAAGGCTACGAGTGCGAGGATATCTTCCGTCTGCTGGAGGAAAACGGCGTCTGCTCGTATCAGGATCTGGCGAACGCCGCGTCGACCTATGAATTCGACTATGCGTTCCTACAGGAGATCCCCTACGGCAGCGAGAACCGGCTGGAGGGCTATCTCTTCCCGGATACCTACCAGTTCTATACGGGAGACGACCCGGAGAACGTCATTGACAAATTCCTGCGCAACTTCGACAACAAATTCACCAGCGACCTCTATGACGCGCTGGACGCGTTGAACGACCGCCTTGCCCAGCGTATGCGGGAGAATGCGTTCACCGAAACGGAGATCACGGACGCCAAGCTTTCGCTCTACGACCTCATCACGGTCGCATCCCTCGTCGAAAAGGAGACGGCCAGAACGTCGGAAAGCGCAACCATTGCTTCCGTCATCTATAACCGCCTGTGCAGCAAGCTCTATCCCTGCCTGGAGATCGACGCGACCATCCAGTATGCGCTTGCCGAGCGCAAGGAGATCCTGTCCAACGCGGACAAGGGCGTCCTCAGCCCCTATAACACCTACACGAACGCTGGCCTGCCCGCAGGCCCGATCGCAAATCCCGGCATGAATTCCATCCGTGCCGCGCTTTACCCGGCGGAGACGAAATATTATTTCTATGCGCTGGATACGACCGGTGTGCACCACTTCTCCGAGACGTATTACGAGCACCAGAACTTCCTGAACGAGCTCGCGGGCAAGGACGAAGAGGCAGAGCAGCAGACCGGTACGGGCGATGAAACCACCGCAGATCAGACCGGCGACACCGCAGATACGGAGAATCAGACAGATGGATAGACGCAAACCGGAGCTTTTATGCCCAGCGGGGGATATGGAAAAGCTGCGCATGGCCGTCGCCTACGGCGCGGACGCGGTCTATCTGGCCGGAACCAGCTTCGGTATGCGCTCGTTTACCGCCAACTTTACCCCGGACGAGCTGCCGCAGGCGATCAAGCTTGCGCATGACGCGGGCGTGAAGGTGCACTGCACGGTCAATATCATGCCGCGCAACGACGAAGCCGCCGCGCTCCCGGCTTATCTTGAGCAGCTGGACGCGGCGGGCGTCGACGCGCTGATCCTTGCGGATCTCGGTGCGTTCATGATGGCCGGGAAATACGCCCCGCACTGCCAGCGCCACGTGTCGACGCAGCAGTCGGTCGCAAACTACGCCTGCGCGCAGAGCTGGTTCGATCTCGGCGCCAGCCGCGTTGTGCTTGCGCGGGAGCTGAGCCTGCGGGAGATCCTCGGCATCCGCGAACGCGTCTCGCCGGAGCTGGAGCTTGAGACGTTCTGCCACGGGGCCATGTGCGTGTCCTATTCTGGCCGCTGCCTGCTCAGCAACTATATGACCGGCCGCGACTCCAACCGCGGCCAGTGTGCCCAGCCCTGCCGGTACCAGTACGCGCTGATGGAGGAAAAGCGCCCCGGCGAATATTTCCCCGTCTTCGAGGATGAAAAGGGCACGTACATCATGAATTCCCGCGATATGTGCATGATCGACCATCTGGACGAGCTATGCGACGCCGGGATCGACTGCCTGAAGATCGAGGGCCGCGCCAAATCGGCCTATTATGCCGCCATCGTCACCGGAGCCTACCGCCACGTGCTCGACGACGTGTGGGCAGGCCGCACACCGGACAGGATCTGGCGCGACGAGGTCGAGCACGTCTCGCACCGCCATTATTCTACCGGCTTTTACTACGGCCAGCCCGGCCAGTTTACGGAGAACTCCCGCTATCTGCGCGAGTGGCAGATTTGCGCCGTCGTTGAGAAATGCGACGCGGAGGGAAACGCGGTCCTCAGCCTGCGCAACAAATTTGCGGCAGGGAATACCGTCGAGGTCGTCGGCCCGGATCTGCGCCTGTTTTCGTGGCAGGTGACGCCGATGGAGGATCTGGACGGCGTTCCGCTCCTCGAACCCCGCACGCCGCAGATGCGCTTCCGCGCGAAGCTCCCCAAGAGGGTCCCGCCCCTCTCCTTCATCCGCCACGCCGTCGAATTATCCGGCCGATAAGCAAACAACAGGCGCTCCGATTTCTGCGGAGCGCCTGTTGTTTTCGTCAATCCTTATGGTAGCCGAAATTCGAGATCATGAAATCGCTGTCGCGCCAGTTTTCCTTGACGCGTACCCAGGTCTGCAAAAAGACCTTCGTGCCCATGAAGCGTTCGCAGTCCTTGCGTGCATCCGAGCTGATCTTCTTGAGCATCTGGCCGTTCTTGCCGATGATAATGCCCTTGTGGCTGGCCTTTTCGCAGTAGATCGTCGCGTCCAGATCAATGATGCCGTCGTCGCGCTCGGAGAATTTTGTAATCTCGACCGCCGTGCCGTGCGGAATTTCCTTTTCGAGGTTCCACAGCAGCTTTTCGCGGATGATCTCGGCCATGACCTGCTTTTCGGGCATATCGGTCGAAATGCCCTCCGGGAACATGAACGGCCCCGGCTGTGCAAAGCCCTCGCAGACCTGCATCAGGCTGTCCAGCCCGTCGTGCCACTTTGCGCTGATGGGAATGACATCCGTAAAGTCCAGCAGATCCTTATAGGCCGCAATGACCGGCAGCAGCGTTTCTTTTTCCACGGTATCGATCTTGTTGATGACCAGAATCGCCGGCACCTTTGCTTCCCTGATCTTCTCAATCAGCTCCTGCTCCTGCGGGCCGACGTTTGCGATCGGCTCAACCAGCAGAATGACGGCGTCGACGTCGGCGACCGACTGGTTGACGACGTTCACCATGTAGTCGCCGAGCTTCGTGCGCGGGCGATGGAAGCCCGGGGTGTCGATGAAGACGAGCTGCGTATCGCCGCGGTCGACGATGGCGCAGATGCGGTTGCGCGTGGTCTGAGGCTTATGGGATACGATGGCGATCTTCTCGCCGACGAGCGCGTTGGCAAGCGTGGACTTGCCGACATTCGGCCGCCCGGCGATCGTGATCATCGCTGTTTTGGTTTTCATATCTGTTCTCCTGTGCAAAATTCAAAATACATCTGGTCCTCGGCCAGATTCTCATGTCCGTCATCAATTTCTCCGACCACGCCGCCCATTTTTTCATAAAAGCGCCGTGCGGGCAGATTATGTACATTGCAGCCGCAGAAAAAACTGTCCAGTTTCCGTTCCCGCGCGGCCTGACGCACCTGTGCAAAGATGCGTCGACCCAGGCCCATATGCTGGTACGGCGGCAGCAGGTACAGAGAATTGAGGCAAAAAGAAAAGTCCTTATAGCCACCGTGGCTTGCCGCGCCATAGCTGAAATAGCCTGCACACTGGCCGCCGTCCATGACCAGATATGCCATATAATCTGTCTGCTCCAGCCTCGCCCGTTCCCGCTGCGTCTGTTCAGCAAGATCATATTCGTCGATCCATGCATCCGGATAGATTCCACGATACGTCGCGTCCCATGCGCTGCGCCGGGTCTCGGCAAGCAACTCCGCATCCGTGACTGAAGCGCGGCGGATAAAAAGATTCTGCTCCATCATCTCGGCAGTTCAATTTCGGCCAGAATGGCCTCTTCGGCGGCACGCATCTGCTTTTTCATCGGCCCTTCGTCCACATGGTCGTAGCCCAGCAGATGAAGAATGGAGTGGATGGTCAGATACCCGACCTCGCGCCGGGCGCTGTGGCCGAACTCAGCGGCCTGCTGCCGGGCCCGTTCGAGACTGATGGCCATGTCGCCCAGCGGCACAAGCCCGGTGTCCGGGTCTTTATATGCTTCCCACGACGCGGGGAGCTGCCCCGCCGTCAGCTCAAACATCGGGAACGACAGCACGTCCGTCGCCTTGTCGATCTTGCGGTATGCGTTGTTGATGGCGCGGATGCCCTCGTCGTCCGTCACAAGGACGTTGATCTCACATGGGGTGTTGACGCCCTGATGGGCCAGCGCGGCGGTGATACATTTGGAGATCTGCTGCTTGAGCGCGAAATCGCGCAGACTGCGGCCCTCGCAGCGGATGACAATGCGATGCTTCATTTCTTTTCCCTCTTCCAGTCCGGCTTCTTTGTAAATGTCCGGGCGCGTTCGTCCGGCAGCCGGTTCTTTTCATATTTGTCATAGGCCGCAACGATGCGCTGCACCAGCACGTGCCGCACCACGTCCGCCGGCGTCAGACGGCAGATCTGGATATCCTCGACCCCGTCCAGCACCCGGATGGCCTCCTTCAGACCGCTGACCTTGTCGCCCGGCAGATCGATCTGCGTGATATCGCCTGTAATGACGATCTTCGAGCCGAAGCCGAGGCGCGTCAGGAACATTTTCATCTGCTCCCGCGTGGTGTTCTGTGCCTCGTCAAGAATGATAAAGCTGTCGTCCAGCGTCCGCCCGCGCATATAGGCCAGCGGCGCGACCTCGATATTTCCGCGCTCAAGATACTTTCCATACGTCTCCGGCCCCAGCATATCGAACAGCGCGTCATATAATGGCCGCAGATAGGGGTCTACCTTGTTCTGCAGATCGCCCGGCAGGAAGCCAAGCCGTTCGCCGGCCTCCACAGCGGGCCGCGTCAGAATAATGCGGTTGACGGTTTTTGCGCGGAACGCCGCGACTGCCTCCGCCACGGCCAGATACGTCTTGCCCGTACCGGCGGGGCCGACGCCAATGGTGATGGTGTTTTTCTCAATGGCCTTGAGATAATTCTGCTGGCCGATGGTCTTGGCCTTGACGGGCCGCCCCTTGGCCGTCACGCAGACGACGTCCTTGGCCATTTTGCTGACCTGATCCTCGTTTCCGGTGTTGACGAGATTGATGAGGTAGCGCACCTTCTGTTCGTCGATCTCCTCGCCCTTGGCTGACAGCGCCAGCAGCGCTTCAATTGCGCGGCACCCCTTGTCGGCAGCCTCCTCGTCGCCCGTGACCTTCAGCTCGTTGTTGCGGTTCGTGATCTTGACGCCGAAGGCATCTTCGATCCGGCGCACATTTTCGTCGAAGGAGCCGAAAACGTCGATCAGCTGCTCGACACGTTCTGCATTGATGGTTCGTTCTGTCATTCAATCGCTTCCTTTAGGCTTGCGGGCCGCATACGTGCGATCATTTCCTCGCACCGCAGACTGGCATACAGCCGGATACACCCGCCGGACTGCTCCGTCCGGACAGAGCTGCTCCTGATGCTTCCGGCGATCATATCCCGCATGGCATCCGCCTGCACCAGCTCCAGAAGCCTGCCTTCCGCGTCCTGCGCCCGCAATGTTTCTTCTCTTGTATCATACTCACAAATTCTTGTAATTGCAATCCCCAAAGGCAAAGAAAACCCGCCGGGGAGCGTCAGAACCCGCGTTTTTGTCTCTTTTTCGTAAAATCCTTCCGGTACGTCCGCGCCGAAAAGCGAAATGCGCCGCCGTCCGACAAGCAGACTGACCGCATAGCGCGGAGCCGTGCGGTTCGTCTTGATCTGCTCCGCCTCCGGTAGGACGCACACGGCCTGCCGGACCGTCTCGGCGTAGATCTCCGCCCGCGCCGCTGTCACCTGCGTTTTAAACCCGAAGTCTGTGTACGCCGATACCAGCAGCTCTCCGCCCGCAACAGCCTGCCCCGGCGCGCAGAGACAGTTCCCGGCCACAGCCTCCACGCGCGTTAAGACGCCCGCACGCGAGGCGATTACATCTGTCGGCACTTTTCGGTCGAGCACCGGAGCCTTGTCTGGCCGTTCCCGCACGACCACGCGCGCACACATACCGCTCTGCTGCACCGTCAGCCACTGCAGCTTCGGAATGCGAAGCAGCATCTGGTTCTTCAGCTCCTGCGGCTTGATCGACGGCCCATATGTCCCGAACCCCACGCCAAGCTCCAGCAGCTCCCGCAGGATCTGCGCGCTCGGGACAGCCTCGTTTCCCTCGACTTCGTAGAAAAAAACATATTTCGGCACAACGATCCCCGCTGTGATAGCCGCTGCCAGCAGAATAAGCAGCGCGGGCCGCTTCCGCAGCCCGCCGAACACGGTGGAAAAGCCGCCGCGCTCTATGACCGCACAGTCGCACCCGTCCATGCGCACGAGCTGCGCCGCGCGCGCCTCGTCCCGCCGCAGGATCCAGACCTCGGCGGTAAAGTCGTCCGGTTTTGCGCAGAAATGGAATGCGATGCGCGCCTTTGCCAGCCGCTGCATACACCATTCCGGGCTTGCTCCCGTGATGGACAGCCGAGACACGCCGAGAAAAAACCAGATCACCCGCCACATCCGCGCAGACCTCCCTCACCGTAGGTCAGACAGTCAATCTGCCCGATGATCGTCAGCCGTTCCCGGTGCATCTGCCGGATCTCCAGCCCGCTTCCCACGACGGTCAGGCTCCCGATGTTCAGCCCGATCACGATCCGCTCCCGGTTATATTCCAGAATCCCGGTGTGCCGGTCGACCGAGCACTCCCGGAACCCGTTGACCTCCAGATGCGGCAGCCCCGCGGCAATATCCATCGGCAGCCCCAGCCGCACAGATGCAGCGGCCAGATACGAACGCAGTTTTTTCAACCAGCAGCGCCTCCTGTTTTTCGTTTGCTATATGCTTATGCCCAAAAGACTAATTCTTTCCACCGCCGCATAGGTTTTTATCCAGAGGAGGGGAGAGGCATGAAAAAGCTATTCCAGGCGCTTGCGCTTCTTGCGGCGTTCGTTCTGCTCATCGCGCTGCCGCAGGCTGCAGCGGATGGCGTGCGCAGCGCGCTCACGCTCTGCGGGCGGGTGATCCTGCCGTCGCTGTTTCCGTTTTTTGTGTGCAGCAATCTGTTCCTGCTGCTTGGCTATTCCGCACGGCTCTCCGCGCGGTTCGGAGGCGCGGCGGCAAAGCTCCTGCGCCTGCCGCCCGCAGCGGGCAGCGCGTTTCTGCTGGGGCTTCTCGGCGGCTATCCGGCCGGCGCGCAGGCGGCGGGTACGCTTTACGCGCGAGGGGAGCTGTCCGGAGCGAACGCGGAGCGCGCGCTTGCCGTCTGCAATCAGGCGGGGCCGTCGTTCATCTTCGGCGTACTCGGCGGCGCGGTCTTCAAAAGCGCGGCGGCAGGCGCATTTTTGTACGCGGTGCAGATCGTCTCTGCCGTGCTCGTCTGCCGTCTGACCGCGAAAAAACAGTACGCGCCCGCCAAAGCCGCCGCGAAGCCGCCGCAGCCGGAATCCTTTGCCGCAGCCTTTTCCGAATCGGTGCGCCGCGCGGGGATGAGCGCGATCCAGATCTGTATGTTTATCACGGTTTTTTCCGTGCTCTCCTGCTATTTTCTGCTTGCCGCGGGCCGCTTTCTGCCGCCGGAGGCGCTGCCGCTGGTTCTCGGATCGCTGGAGCTGTCCGCGGGCTGCGCAGCGCTGGCGGACTGCGCGCTTGCGCTTCAATGGAAGCTGTGCATCGCGTCGGCGCTTTTGTCCTTCGGCGGCGTAAGCGTTCTGGCGCAGAGCCGCGCCGCCGTGCAGGAGCACGGCCTGACCGGGAGGCTGCTCCTGCCGTGCAAGGCGCTTCAGGCCGTGCTTTCCTGCACGCTTACGCTCATCGCCGCGCCGCTGCTGCACGCGGAAAGCTGGCCCGCCGCCGCCTTTTCCGGCACGCAAGGCCCGGAAACGGCGGGAGCGGCGTCTTTGCTGCTGTGTTCGGTGAGCCTGCTGCTTTTTCGCAAAAAGTACCATAGCAATTTGCACGGAAAGCGTGTATAATGGGGGCAAACATCAAAGAAAGGCTGCTGCCCCATGCTGTTCCGAAAGAAGATCGACCGCTACTGTACCTATTGCCAGTTCGCGGGGAAAATTGACGATGAAACGATGGTCTGCCAGTTCTGCGGCATCGTCCCCAGCGACCACCGCTGCCGCCGCTTCCGCTACGACCCCCTCCGCCGCATCCCCGGCCGCCCCGCCGCCCCCAAGCACACCCACGACGACGCAGATTTTTCGCTGTAACCTCTGTACCTCAATGGCTGACGCGCCGGAAGGAAAATCCCTTCCGGCGCGGTTTCGTGTATTTACAAAAATTCCGGTCAATGCTATACTATAACAAATTGATTGAAACGCTTTTCTGAAAGGAACGGTATCTATGGGTCTGCCTGCGAAGCTGGTGCGCGCACAGCTCAATTTCTTTAAACCCTTTGTCGCCAACTGCTCTCTGGAGATCACCCGGAAGGGACAGGACAAGCTCGGCGAGCTGATGGAGGCCATCCACCGGCGCGACGTGATTGTCCGCGACCATGACTTCGGCCCGTTTCAGGGCGCGTGGATCATGCCCAAGGACGAGCGGCGGCAGGGCGTTGTGCTCTATCTGCACGGCGGCGGCTACACCTGCGGCAATCTGGACTATGCCAAGGGCTTCGCGGCCACGCTTTCAGACGAGTGCGGTGTGCGCGTGTTCTGCGCAGCCTACCGTCTGGCCCCGGAGGACCGCTTTCCGGCTGCGCTGGACGACGCGGTCGTGAGCTATCAGTATCTGCTCTCCAAGGGCTATCCCGCCAGCCAGATCCTGCTCTGCGGCGAGTCCGCCGGCGGCGGACTCATTTACGCCCTCTGCCTGCGCCTCAAGGAGCTGCGCCTGCCGCTTCCGTGCGGCCTGATCGGCATTTCGCCGTGGACCGACCTGACCGGCTCCGGCCAGTCCTATATCGACAACCGCGACATCGACCCCTCCATGACGCCGGAGCTGCTGCAATTCTATGCCGCCTGCTATACCGACGACCCGAAAGATCCCCTCTGCTCGCCGCTGTTCGGCGATCTGACGGGCCTGCCGCCGTCGCTGCTGTTCGTCGGCGGGGACGAGGTCATGCTCGACGATACGCGGATGCTCCATAAAAAGCTGCTCGATTCCGGCTGCAAGAGCCAGATCGTTATTGCGCCGGAGCGCTGGCACGCATATGTGCTGTATTATCTGAATGAAAACATGTCCGATTTTGACACCATCGGACGGTTCATGACGCGTGTGCTCTCTCCGGTGCGCAAGCTGCGCTGGATGCGGCTGGACAACGCCGCGAAAATTTACCCGGCGGCCAAGCGCCGGAACTGGACGAATTATTTCCGCCTGTCCGCCACGCTGACGGAGGAGGTCGATCTGAGCGTGCTGCGCGCCGCGCTGGACGTGACGGTGCGGCGCTTCCCGTCCATCGCCGTCCGCCTGCGTCGGGGTGCGTTCTGGTACTATCTCGAGGAGATCACGAAGGCTCCCGCGATTGAAGAAGACAAGAGCTATCCGCTCGTCCACGTCCCGTTTGACGACGTGCGCAAATGCGCCTTCCGTGTGCTGGTCTACGGCAGCCGCATCGCCGTAGAGTTCTTCCACGCAGTCACGGACGGCACGGGCGGTCTGATCTTCCTCAAAACGCTGGTTGCGGAATACCTGTGCCAGAAATACAAGATCAATATCCCCGCCGAAAACGGCGTTTTGGGCCGCTTGGAGGATCCTGACCCGGAGGAGCTGGAGGACAGCTTCCTGCGCTACGCGGGCGACATCACCGCCAGCCGCGCCGAGCAGACCGCCTACCACATGAGCGGAACGCCGGAGCCGGACGGCTTTTTGAACCTCACCACGCTCATGCTGCCCGTCCCCGCTGTCAAGGAAAAGGCGAAGGAATTCGGCGTCAGCGTGACAGAGTTCATTGCCGCCGTCATGATGAAGGCCATCAGCGACCTGCAGAATGAAAAGGTTCCGCGCCGTATGCGGCGCAAGCCTGTCAAGGTCCTGCTGCCGGTCAATCTGCGCGGCCTGTTCCCGAGCCGGACGATGCGGAACTTTGCATCCTATGTCACGCCGGAGATCGATCCGCGCCTGGGCGACTATTCTCTTGCGGAGATCTGCCGGATCGTTCATTACCGGATGGGTCTGGAAAACGATCCCCGGATGATGGCGGCGAAGATCGCGACGAACGTGGCGAGCGAACGCTCCGCTGTGCTGCGCGTCATGCCGCTGTTCGTGAAAAATATCGCCATGAAGGCCGTGTTCGATCTGGTCGGCGAGTGCAAATCCTGCCTGTGCCTGTCCAACCTCGGTCTTGTCAGACTGCCGGAGGAAATGGCTCCGTATGTTGCGCGGATGGACTTCATCATCGGCGTGCAGGCCAAAGCTCCGCACAACTGCGGCGTCGTCAGCTGGAACGGCACCATGTATATCAACATGATCCGGAACATCCGCGAGCCGGAGCTGGAATCTCATTTTTACCGTGTGCTGCACACGCTGGGGCTGCCCGTCAAGGTCGAGAGCAACCAGCGTTGGGCATGAATAGGAGGCTGTGAAACATGTATTGTGTCAAATGCGGCGTTGAACTCGCTGACAGCGAGAAAAAATGTCCTCTGTGCGGGACGCCGGTGTTCCATCCTGATATTCCGCGCAATCTTTCCGAGCCGCCCTTTCCGCCGGACAAACGCATCCGGCCCGAGGACGTGAACCGTTCCGGCGTCCTGTTCGTGCTGACCATCGCGGCGCTTCTGCCCGCACTTTTGTGTCTGCTGTGCGACTGGCGCATCAACGGAACGCTTGTCTGGTCCGGCTATGCGGCGGGAGCGATTGCGCTGCTGTATGTCGTTATCCTGCTGCCCATGTGGTTCCGGCGGCCCAATCCCGTCATATTTGTGCCGGTCGATTTCATCGCGGTGGGACTGTACCTGCTCTATATCAACTTTGCCACCGGCGGGCACTGGTTCTTGTCCTTTGCATTCCCGGTCACAGGTGCGATCGGCCTGCTCATCAGCGCAGCCGTTGCCCTGACGCACTATCTGCGCGGAGGGTATCTTTACATCTACGGCGGTATGCTGATCCTCGGCGGCGGTCTGGCCGTGCTCATCGAGTTCCTGATCAATCTGACGTTCCAGATCCACGAGACGCTCTTCTGGTCATTTTATCCGATGGTCGCGGGCATTGTGCTCGGCCTGATGCTGATCGTCATCGCCATCTGCAAGCCCCTGCGCGAATCCCTGCACCGGAAATTCTTCCTGTAAGACAGCAGGAGAACAAAATTCGCTTTTTGCACAGTGAAAAACACGCATGGACCCGGCTGGGTTCATGCGTGTTTACATAATATAATGAAGCGTTTATTCGTACAGATAGACGCGGGCTTCGTATGGGCGGGTGAGGAAGCTGTTTTCCTCGCGGGTACCGTCGTAATTCGTCAGAAGAAGCTTCATGTCGCCAAGTGAGAAGTTATACGGCGCCTGAAAGCGCACAGGCTTGTCGGTGAACGAACAGATCACCAGCAGCTTCTGCTCCTTTGTCTCGCGGGCGTAGACATAAAGCTTGTCCGAGCCCCTGTAATATTCCTGATAGCTGCCGTCGCGGACGACTGGCAGGCTCTTGCGCAGCGTGATGGCCTTTTTATAGAAATTCAGGATCGAATCCGGATCGTGCAGCGCCTGTTCGACGTTGATGTCCTTGTAATTTTCGTTTACATAAAACCATGGCGTACCGGTCGTGAATCCGGCGTGTTCGCCGTCTGTCCACTGAACCGGCGTGCGGGCCGAATCCCGGGACGCGCGGTGATAGAGCGCAAGGCGCTTTTCCTCCGGCCAGTCCGGGTGCTGGTTGCGGGTCTGCACGTCCTCGTACATACTGGTGCTTTCCGGCCGCCAGTTCGTCATGCCGAACTCCTGACCCTGATAGATGAACGGCGTGCCCTTCAAAAACAGATAGCTGACAGCCAGCATTTTTCCGCTCTCCACGCGGTACTGTTCGCTGCCGTAGCGTGAGATTACGCGCGGGTGGTCGTGATTTTCGAGATACAGCGCGTTCCAGCCGCGCCCGTCCAGCTGCGTCTGCCAGCTGGAAAAGGCCCGGCGCAGGCGCTTTAAGGAGAACCTGCGCGGCATATAGTCCGTAAAGAAGCAGTCGGCGCACATACACTGGAACTGGATCATCATGTCGATCTCATTCGTGTCCGACTCTTCGATGTAATCCAGCGCCCGCTGCGGCGTGACGAGCGGCGCTTCAGCAATGGTCATGCAGTCGTAATTTTCCAGCACATCGCGGCGGAACTCCTGCAGATACTCGTGGATGTGCGGGCCGTGATTGTAAAACCGGATGCCCTTGAAGATCGGGAACAGATGGTCGTCCGGCAGGCCCTCCTTTTTGGAAATAAAGGTGATCACATCTTCACGGAAGCCGTCGACGCCGAGATCGAGCCAGAATTTGAGGATCTTCTTGACCTCTGTTCGGACAAGCGGATTGTCCATGTTGAGATCCGGCTGCTTGACGGCAAACAGATGCAGATAATATTCCTGCCGCAGATCGTCCCACTGCCATGCCTTGCCCTCAAAATGACTGTCCCAGTTGTTCGGCAGTTTTCCGTTCGGCTTTGCGGGCCGCCAGATATAATAATCGGTATACGGCTCGATGCGCCGCCGGGATTTCTGGAACCATTCATGCTCGTCGCTCGTGTGATTGACGACCAAATCCATGACAAGCTTCATCCCGCGCTGGTGAAGCCCCTCCAGAACGGCCCGAAACGCCTCCATGCCGCCGTATTCCGGTGCAATGTCCATGTAATCCGAAATATCATAGCCGCAGTCCGCGCCGGGCGACGGATAGAGCGGCGAGAACCAGACGCCGTCAATGCCGAGCTCCTTCAGATAGTCGAGCTTTTCCAATACCCCCCACAGATCGCCGATCCCGTCGCCGTTTCCGTCGCGGAAGCTCCGGGGCCAGATCTGATAAAAAACCATGTCCTTAAACCATCTTGTATGACGCATATTCATTTCTCCCCATGCCGTTCGTTGGTTTCCATAACAACAATATTATTGTAACATATCACCGCAGTTTCGCTATATGGAAACCTGAACAGATTTTCAGGCCCGCTTTCGTCCAAAATTGACACTTGCGGGAGACTGGAAAAACACATAAAATATAAACAAGTATATACACCCATAAGAGGTAAAAGGAGGACGACCCATGCGGCTGCAGTTCCCGGAAGGATTTTTGCTTGGCGTCAGTTCCGCCTCGGCGCAGATCGAGGGCGGCGAGGTCGGAAGCAACTGGAATGACTGGTACCATCAGGGCCGGATCAAGGACGACTCTGACCCCGCGGTGGCCGACGACCATTGGAACCGCTGGCGCGAGGACTGCGCGCTGATGGCGGGGCTGCACCTGCCCATCGCCCGCATGGGCGTGGAGTGGGCGCGCATCATGCCCGCGCGCGGCGAAGTCGACGAGGCGGCGATCGCGCATTACCGCGCGGAGCTGGAATATATGCGGCAGCTTGGCATCCGCCCGCTGCTGACCATCCATCATTTTTCCAACCCCATGTGGTTCGAGCGTCTGGGCGGCTTTTCAAAGCGGGAGAATCTGGACGATTTTCTGTCCTTCGCAAAGCTTTGCGCCGACCGATTCGGCGATCTGGTCAGCGACTGGATCACCATCAACGAGCCGAACGTCTACGCCACAAACGGCTATTTCTTCGGCGACTGGCCTCCCGGTCATAAAAGCTTTTCCGAGACGTTCACGGTGCTGGAAAATATGGCCTTCTGCCACATCCGCTGCTATCAGATGCTCCACGCGACGCGCGAAGCCATGGGCTATTCCGACACCATGGTCGGCTTTGCGAACCATCTGCGCGTATTTGAGCCGGAAAACCCGAAAAATCCCGTGCAGGCCGCCACGGCCAGAGCCGTCGAGTGGCTGTTTCAGGGCGCAATTACGCAGGCTATGTCCACAGGCGTGTTCCGCCTGCCGCTGAAGAACCACTGGAAGCTGCCGAAGGGCGAATACTGCGATTTCCATGGCGTCAACTATTACACGCGCTCGACCGTCACGGGCTTTGCCGACGGCGTCCGGAAAAACAGCCCGCGCAACGACCTCGGCTGGGAGATTTATCCCGACGGTCTGCCGCAGGTCGCAGCCAAGCTGGAAAAGCTGCTCAAGCGCCCCATCTGGGTCACGGAAAACGGCACCTGCGACAATCAGGATGCCTTCCGCGCCCGGTATATCTACGAGCACCTGCACGCCATGCTCCGTTCCGGCCTGCCGTTCGAGCGGTATTATCACTGGTGCTTCTGCGACAATTTTGAATGGCTTGAGGGCGAGAGCGCCCGTTTCGGCCTCATCAACGTCGATTACGCCACCCAGACACGCATGATCAAGCGCTCCGGTGAGTTCTACGCCGATATGATCCGCAATGACGGCGTAACGGACGAGGCCTATAACACGTATGTCAGAGGGGAGGTCTACCGCGTCGAATGATCACAGTCAAACACGGCGTATTTCATCTGCAAAATGAAAAAAGCTCCTATCTGTTCCGCGTCCGGGACGGCTTTCTGGAGCATCTGCACCTCGGCACGCGCCTGAGCGCGTCCGACGCAGACGCACTTGCCGTCCGGCCCGGCAACGGCTGGGGAGACAGCACGCTTTACCGGGAAGGCTCCAACGCCAACTGTCTGGATATTTTTCCGCTGGAATGGAGCAGCTGCGGCAGGGGAGACTACCGCGAAAGCCCCATGGAGCTGCTGCAGAACGGCGTGCCGATTTCCACGGAGTTCCATTATATCGGCTGCGAAGCGCTGAAATCTGCTCACCCCTCCGCGCTTCCGGCCTCGCGCGGGCAGACGGTTCTTGCTGTCTATCTGGAAGACAGCGCGGCCAAGCTTCGCCTCACGCTTTTATACGGCGTCCTGCCCACGGTCTTCACAAGAAGAGCGATTCTGGAAAACTGCGGCGATACGCCCATCTCTATCCGGAAGCTTATGAGCGCCAACACGGACCTTCCGGGCGACTGGACGCTGCACACCTTTTCCGGCGGCTGGATCGCCGAAATGCAGCATACCGAAACGCCCGTCACTATGGCGCGTACTTGTCTGGAAAGCACGACCGGCGCGTCGTCCAGCCGTGCGAACCCCGGCTTCCTGCTTGCCGCCCCGAATGCGGCGGAGACGGCAGGCGAGGTCTGCGGCTTTAATCTGCTCTATTCCGGCAGCCATTATCTGAGCGCGCAGAAAAGCCTGCAGGGCCTCACGCGCGTGATGCATGGCATTTCTCCCGCAAATTTCAATTGGGAGCTTGCGCCGGGGGAGCGGTTCGAGACGCCGGAGGCTGTCATGGCGTGGTCCGATGCCGGCTTCGGCGGCATTACGGACTGCTTCGGCCGCTATGTGAACGAAGCGCTCATTCCGCCGTATTGGAAAAACCGGCCCCGTCCCATCGTCTATAACAGCTGGGAGGGCTGTATGTTCGACTTCACGGAGGCGAAGCTCCTGCGGCTCGGAAAGCTTGCAAAGCAGCTGGGCTGCGAACTGTTCGTGCTCGACGACGGCTGGTTCGGCAAGCGTGACAGCGATACCAGCAGCCTCGGCGATTACTCCGTAAACGCCAAAAAGCTCCCGAACGGCCTGAAGGGACTCGGCGAAAAGCTGAATGCGATGGGGCTGCAGTTCGGCGTCTGGTTCGAGCCGGAATCCGTCAGCCCGGATTCGGAGCTGTACCGTCGGCATCCGGACTGGGCGCTGCATGACAGCCTTGGCCGTACCGATCTTCTGGGCCGCCACCAGCTGCTGCTCGACCTTACGAAGCCGGAGGTGCGGGATCATATCGTCGAAAGCGTCGGCGGGATCCTTGATTCTGCGCCCATTTCCTACGTCAAGTGGGACATGAACCGCCATTCCTGCGCGCTCGGCGCAAAGCAGCATGAATTCATCCTTGGACTTTACGACGTACTGCGCCGCATTTTTGAGCCGCGGCCCGAGGTTCTTCTCGAAAGCTGCTCGTCCGGCGGCAACCGGTTCGACTGCGGGATGCTCTATTTCTCCCCGCAGATCTGGTGCTCGGATGATACCGACCCTGTCGAGCGTCTGCGCATCCAGCAGAGCCTCAGCTACCTCTATCCGCCCTCGTGCCTCGGCGCGCACGTGTCGGCAGGGCCGCACGCGCAGACGCTGCGCGCAACGCCGCTTCCCACGCGCGGAAACGTCAGCCTGTTCGGCTGCCTCGGCTACGAGCTGGATCTGACGGAGCTGCTTCCCGTTGAGCAGACGGAGATCCGCGCGCAGATCGAGTTTTACAAGGCACACCGCCGCACGCTTCAGTATGGCCGCTTCACAAGAGGCAAAACGGACGGCGGCGGGATCATCTGGCAGGCGAAGACGAAGGAGGAGACGGTCGCGGGCGTGTTCCACGGCGTACAGCACGCCGCTCCGGGCTATGAGCGTCTGCGCGTGACCGGTCTGGACGAGAAGAAGCAGTACCGGCTCGACAGCCGCCCGCAGCTGCTGCGCGTCGGCGATTTCGGTTCGCTTCTGCGCCATGTGCTGCCCGTGAAGCTGAACCCGAACGGCCTTGCCGTGCAGACGGCGGACAGCTATTACAAAATGTACGACGGCCAGCAGACTGTCACGGCCTCCGGTGCGGCCTACAGCGCCGGGATCATGCTTGCGCCGCGCTTTGCCGGGACCGGCTACGATGCGGACGGGCGTATGCAGGGCGATTTCGGCTCCAATGTCTATTTTATCCGGGAGGTGCAGTCATGAAAAATCCTGACCGCCGCAATAAATATTTCTTTGGCCTCGGCACGATCGGCCGTGATATGTTCTATGCGTTCGAGGCAAACGCACTTTTGTATTTCCTTTCCAATATTCTCTCGCTGCCCATCCATGTGTTTGCGGCAGTGAGCCTTGTGCTGTCGGTCCTGCGCATCGCCGACGCGCTGAACGACCCCATTACGGGCCTTGTCATCGACAATATCCACACAAAATGGGGCAAATTCAAGCCCGCGATCCTGGTCGGCGGCGTCGTGTCCGTGATCTTCTATCTGATCCTGTTCGGCAACGTCGGCACCGGCACAGCCTATGTCATTTTCTTCGCTGTCGCGTATGTCCTCTGGGATATCAGCTACGGCATCAATGACATTGCCTATTGGACACTCCTGCCCGCCCTGACGCAGGATCAGAAGCAGCGCGAGAATTACGGCGCGTTCGCGCGTATCTGCGCAAATATCGGTATGTACATCATCATGGTTGGCTGGCAGCCCATCACCGCCGCCCTCGGCAATACGCCGAAGGCGTGGATGACGGTCGCCGTCTCGGTGAGCGTTATTTATCTGGCAGGACTCTGCTTCCCGCTGTTCGGCGTAAAGGAGAACCGCGAGATCAAGGAGGACGACGAGAAGTTCACCATCCGCGATATGTGGAACGCCATCACAAAAAACGATCAGCTCATGTGGACGACGCTCTCCATGGCGCTGTTTATGGTCGGCTACTGCACGACGACCGGCTTTGCGACGTACTATATGCAGTATCTCTACGGCGATATCAATATGTACGCCATTCTGGCCGCCGTCTGCGGCGTGGCACAGCTGGCGGCACTGATGATCTTCCCGCTGTTTTCCAAAAAATATGACCGCCGCCAGCTCTACACCGGCGCAACGGTTCTTGTGATTGCGGGCTATCTGGCCTTCTTCTTTGCCGAGCATTCTATCGGCCTGATCGCCGTCTCTGCGATTTTGATGTTCGTCGGTCAGGCGTTCATCCAGCTGCTGATGCTCATGTTCCTCGCCGATACCATTGAATACGGCCAGTGGAAGCTGGGCCGGCGCTCGGAATCCATCACGTTCTCCATCCAGCCGCTTGTCAATAAGATCGGCGGCGCGCTCTCGACCGGCCTCATCAGCGTCAGCATCATGCTGGCCGGCATCAAGACAAAGGGCTCTGACACGGCAGCCGCAGCCATCGACGCATCCGGCAAGCTGACCATCAAGCTGGCCATGCTGGCCATCCCGCTGGTCCTGATCGTCGCGGGCTATGTGTTCTATCTGCGCAAATATAAGATCAGCAAGGAATTCTACGACAATATGCTCGCCGACCTCAAGTTCCGCGAGACAAAACCGGCGGCAGACCGCTGACCGGAACCGCCCGCTGGGCAGCTGCAAATTTCGGAGCATCTTTCACGCAGAAGTCTGAATGTTCTATAACCGGCAAAAGCCGCCCCGCCGGGCGGCTTTTGCCGGTTATATTGTTACTCCGTCCGCAGCGCTACGACCGGGTCCTTCTTTGCCGCGAGGGACGACGGGATGAGTCCTGCGAGGAAGGTCAGCAGCATCGAAATGGCGACCAGCGCCGCACCGGCCTGCCACGGCAGCTTTGCGCCGAGCGAGGCAATGTCGGTCAGATGCTGTACGACCGCGTTGATCGGCAAAATCAGCACCAGCGTCAGTCCCACGCCAAGCAATCCCGCAATCAGACCCTCGATCAGCGTTTCGGCGTTGAATACCCGCGCGATATCGTGCTTCGACGCGCCGATGGCGCGCAGAATGCCGATCTCCTTTGTGCGCTCCAGCACGGAAATATATGTGATAATGCCGATCATGATCGACGAGACGACCAGCGAGATCGAGACAAACGCGATCAGAACATACGAAATGGCGTTGATGATCGTCGTGACCGAACGCATCAGCAGCGCAACATAGTCCGTATACGTGATCTGGTCGTCCTCCGGCAGCGCGCTGTTGTAGCGCTCAATGCAGTCGCCGAGGGCGTCCTTGTCAGAAAACGTGGAGGCGTACAGATTGACCTTCGACGGTTTGGAGCGTTCTACATATCCGAGCGCCGAAAGCGTGTCCTCAAGAGTCGAATCCGAATACGCGGCGGGAACATATGTGTCATAGAGATACTGCACCTGCTCGTCTGTCAGCTCCGCCGCGTCCATCGCGGCGGCCAGCTGCTCGGACGAAAGCCCGGCCAGCTGCGCCGAGACTGCTTCGGCATACTGCACTGCAATCTGCTCACGCAGCATCTGTGCAACATAATCGAACAGCGTCTCGTCGTCCATCTGCGCGATATACCCGCGCACCGTCTCCGGGTCGGTGCCCATCTGCTCCGCATAAGAGTCCGTCATCTGCGCTTCAATTGTTTCACGCGTCATGCCGTCCATGGCCTGCTGCACGGTGCTGTCCAGATACTCGCCCGGCGCCTGCTTTGACATATCTGCGTACATCTGCGCCTTTTCCTGCGTGTCCGCGTCCGACAGAACGGCTCCGACCGCCTCGCGCATCTGCGCCGCGTCAGGCGCTTCCTCGTCGCCTGTTTTGAACGGCAGGCCTGTCAGAACATCCGTTTCGGGATCGTCCAGCTGCTGCCGGATGACCGCGCTTTCGGAGGCGGCGTCCAGCACATACTGCGTCAGTGCACTCGTATACCCCAGCGACCCGCGCACCATGCTGTTCGCCGCGTCCGGGTTCGGCCGCAGCACGCCGACGATCTTCAGCGTCGTGCCGACCTCGTCGGAGCCGTAGAGATATTCCATCCCCGCCTCGGTCTGACTCAAATCCGTCCAACTGCCGTCCGCGTTCTGGGCGTAATGCTCAAAGGGCAGGATCAGCTGGAAGGTATGGCCGCAAAGCTCCTCATAGCTCCAGCTCGCGTCCGATTTTTCAATCGTCTCCTGATTCATGGCCGCCTGCATGGCGTCTGTCATTTCCTGCTCAGTCTTGAGGCCCATCGCGTACATGACCAGATCGGAGATCTCATTGTTTTCTCCCACGACCAGCACGACCTCGTCATAGCTTTCCGGCCATCTGCCGTAGAGCACATCGTACTGCGACTTCAAAAGCGGGGAGATCCCCGTCCCGTCCTCGTTCGGCAGCAGCTCCTCCCAGACGTCCATGGCGGAATAATAGCTGCCGAACTGCGAAAAATAACTGCTGTAATCGCCGCCGTACATACTGCTCATCATGTTCTGCAGCAGCTCCATCACGTCGGCCTTGACAATATTGTCGTCTGCGTCCTTTGTGTAGACCGGCAGCGACAGGTCATAGGCATACTGGATCGAGGTCAGATATTGATGAATTTCGCTGTCCGGGTTATCCAGATAGCGCTTGAACGCTTCCAGATCGTTTGTCTGCGTGCCGTTCTCGTTCAGGCTCTGCATCAGGTCGTACATGACGTTGGATGCGTAGACGCGCCCGTCTGTATGCGTTTTTTCAGACTCCTCGCTGTGCATGCCCATCAGTGCCGTCACCATGCCGGACATATCCGCGCTTTCCGCTTCGATCGTTACCGGATAAGACGAAAGCGTGTCCTCCTGCACGTCGTTGATATACGTTTGAATGCCGTTGGAAAGGGACAGAATTAAGGCAATGCCAATGATGCCGATGGAGCCTGCAAAGGCGGTCAGGATCGTGCGGGCCTTCTTCGTCATCAGGTTATTGAGACTCAGTCCCAGTGCCGTGAAAAACGACATGGACGTGCGCCGCTTACCTGCTTCCGTCTTCACTGGCGGCTCCGCCGCGTCTTCATACGGCGCGCTGTCCGCCAGAACGCTTCCGTCGAGCAGCCGCACCGTCCGCGTAGCGTAGCGCGCGGCAAGCTCCGGGTTGTGCGTGACCATGATAATGAGCTTTTCGTCCGCGATCTGCTTCAGAAGCTCCATGACCTGCACAGACGTTTCACTGTCCAGCGCGCCGGTCGGCTCGTCGGCCAGCAGAATCTCCGGATCGTTGACCAGCGCCCGCGCAATCGCCACGCGCTGCATCTGTCCGCCGGACATCTGGTTGGGCTTTTTGTGCAGCTGGTCGCCCAGACCGACCTTTTCCAGCGCCTGCACGGCGCGCTTTCTCCGCTCGGACTTGCTCACGCCAGAAAGCGTCAGCGCAAGCTCCACGTTCTGCAGAACCGTCTGGTGCGGAATCAGGTTATAGCTCTGAAAAACGAAGCCGATGGAATGGTTGCGGTAGGTATCCCAGTCCCGCGCGGAAAAGTCCTTCGTCGAGCGTCCTCCGATGACAAGATCGCCGGAGGTGTACTGGTCCAGTCCGCCGATGATGTTCAGAAGCGTCGTCTTTCCGCAGCCGGACGGCCCCAGCACAGCGACGAATTCATGCCGCCGGAACCGGATCGACACGCCCTTCAGCGCGTGAACGGCGGTGTCTCCGGCCTGATAGTCCTTTACGATCTGTTTCAGCTCAAGCATTGGGTCACGATCCTTCATTTCAGAATAAACAGAATTAGAATACACTGGATTTATGAACAAATCTATGGAATCGCAGACCTTTCCGCGCAGTGTTCACAGAAAATTTACCGCCTCCAAAACTTTTTTAGCCGCCCTCATAAATAATTTGGACAGACAGACGAAATTGTAAAGATTTTAAGGCAGAAACCGTTGGTTTTTGGGTAAAATAATACTGGACATCGGAAGAATATTGCGGTATAATTTAGCAGAATGTTGTGGAACACACAGTATATTGGCCGGCATCCAGCCGGCAGGTAATAAGGAGGAAATTTATTATGTCTGTTAAAGTTGCGATCAATGGTTTTGGCCGTATCGGCCGTCTGGCGTTCCGTCAGATGTTCGGCGCTGAGGGCTACGAAGTCGTCGCCATCAACGACCTGACTTCCGCCAAGATGCTCGCGCACCTGCTGAAGTACGACTCCACGCAGGGCAACTATGTCGCGCAGGGCCACACCGTTGATTTCCACGAGGGCGAAGGCGAAGACAACTACATCGTTGTCGACGGCAAGAAGATCGTCATCTACAAGATGCCCAACGCGGCTGATCTGCCCTGGGGCAAGCTCGGCGTTGACGTCGTCCTCGAATGCACCGGATTCTATACCAGCAAGGCCAAGGCACAGGCTCATATCGACGCAGGCGCCCGCAAGGTCGTTATCTCCGCTCCGGCCGGCAATGATCTGCCCACCATCGTTTTCAACGTCAACCACAAGACGCTGACCAAGGAAGACACCATCATCTCCGCCGCTTCCTGCACCACCAACTGCCTCGCTCCGATGGCCAAGGCTCTGAACGATCTGGCTCCCATCGAGTCCGGCATTATGTGCACCATCCACGCCTACACCGGCGACCAGATGCCGCTCGACGGCCCGCAGCGCAAGGGTGACCTCCGCCGCAGCCGCGCAGCCGCTGTCAACATCGTCCCGAACTCCACCGGCGCAGCCAAGGCCATCGGCCTCGTCATCCCGGAGCTGAACGGCAAGCTCATCGGCGCCGCACAGCGCGTCCCGACCCCTACCGGCTCCACCACCATCCTGAACGCAGTCGTCAAGGGTGCTGTCACCGTTGATCAGGTCAACGCCCAGATGAAGGCGGAAGCCACCGAGTCCTTCGGCTACAACACCGACGAGATCGTCTCCTCCGACATCATCGGTATGCGCTTCGGTTCCCTGTTCGATGCAACGCAGACCATGGTCCTGCCCCTGCCGAACGGCGATACCCAGGTTCAGGTCGTTTCCTGGTACGACAACGAGAACTCCTACACCAGCCAGATGGTCCGCACCATCAAGTACTTCTCCGAGCTGGGCTAATTCCACAACAAACCCCAAACAGGCGCTGCCACCGGCAGCGCCTGTTTTTTGCGCCCACCGTCAGCTGCGTATGCAGCTGGTAGGTGGCGGGGCTCTGTCCGCCCGGCAGGATGCAGTGAATTTCTTCGAAAGTTTACGGCGAATCCGCAACTACTTTCCTGTTTCAGCGTAGGGGCGGACGCCTCTGTCCGCCCGCAGAATGCATCGCTTTTACGGAAATCTACGGCAAATCCGCAACATTTTCGGGCCGACAGAGTCGTCGGCCCCTACGGAGCGTTGTGCAAATTTACAGCTGCCCATCGGGCGGAGCAGAGCCCCGCCCCTACCAACTGCATACATTTTCGCACGCTGGGAGAAGCAATTGGGTACTGCATCAGCCTGAGAGTTGATTTGTTCCAAAAGGTCGACAACAGTAAACTTATATGCTACAATAAGTTTATGATAGTAAACCTTTTGGGTATCCTCTGTTTTTGTATGTTTGTACGAATTTGTTGTTGATTTTCTTGCGAATTTTTGTTACAATTTAAATAGTTCCCGTAGAGTAACATCGCCACGCTATGAAAAGGAGGTAGTTTTGTGCGAAAGTTTGTATCACTTATTCTTTGCCTGTCTATGTTATCCGCTTTACTCTGCGCCCCCGCCTCAGCAGCATCTCACACCTCTACAGACCCCACCAGTACATATGTACAACTAAGCGACGGCACTTACCTCATCGCAAATGACCTTCCTGACGGCAATGCAAAATTTTCAATTACTAATAGCCACGGTGATATCCTTGCTGAGTCTTACCTCGATCGTTCTAGCCAATCCATCTACAATACTGACTTACGAACTGGAAATAATGAGGTTGTCACTGTCCCTGCAAAAAACCAGCTACATACGTCTAACAAAGCGGTCACACCCAAAGGTTCAGATATTCCAATCGGCTTTACCTACCGTGGCAAAATAACATATAACTTTTACGGAAGTACCGACCACGTTGTGGGTACAAGAGCGCTGAACATCTACTATGATTACAACTCCTATTTAAGTTCCCGTTACAATGTCGCCGGTGTATATCAAAATATTGCTTCTTTTGCATCGTTAATCGCTTCTCTCTTGACTCTGCCTGCGGCTATTGCCTCCAGTTCTGCAGCTGTCATTCTCGAGCGTTTTGGCTTCGCAACAGGCGCAATCAGTTTCTTGATTCCAGACCATTATGTTAGGTGCAATGAAACTGAAATTACATGGATTGGACAGGTGACCGATTTTCCAGACGTATATGCTACAATATCCGGAAGCAAGTACGTTCTTACAGAAGAAGGTTATGAATCCCAAATCTATACATCTGGTGATTTTTGGCCGACCTCCTCTTACACTAATCGAAACACCAACTTTGCGGTAAAGATCTATTGGACCGTTTTAGGCCAAGACACTTTGGAAATCGTCAGTTGGAGTTAAGTGTCATGCGTCCATATCTTTGCCTACAGCTTATTATTTCTCTGGCTTTGCTTCTATGTATTCTCTTGTCTGATTTTGGAATTCTATTTCAATCGTCAAACACAACTGCACGAATTCTCCTGCACATAAGTACTATTATTCTCATTGCTTCTACAGTGATCCAATTACACACAAGAAAATAAACACAAAATGCAAGTGTCGGTTGAACGCAGGCACTTGCATTTTGTATTCAAATGGTTCAGCACTCAATTTCTCTTAAACATTCTGCCACTTCAACTTTGCGCTTGTTCATAATGAACTATCGTCTCACGTTTGTCAGATAACTGTTGCTTGATCGTTCTCGCATGGAGAGCTTGGGCCGCGGCTAGAGAGGCATGGTCCATGTCAGACTTTCTGGATACCGCGCAGGCGCACCCGGACATTTCTTCCGTCTTTTCGCAGGACGATGGCGCATCCATGATTCAGATGCTGCTACTTTATGCGCCGGATGCCTTTATAGACTATGACGCGGCACAGGCAAGCTTCGATTCTCCAGAGTTTCTCTGCCTGCTGGAACTTGCCAAGCGCCAGACACAGCCGGAGGCGGAATCGCCGCGCGAAGCGCTGCTGACCGGTCAGACGCTGCTGGAACAGCTGATGTTCGGACGCGCGCAGGAGTTTGAAGCGGAATACGCGGATGGCCTGAACGAGCTTTCGTTCCCCGGCTTTCCGGGTGCGGGACGCGCCAGCTTTTATCTGACGCTTCCGATGGCCATCCCGGTCAACGCGCAGGAAAAGGAAGGGGCATGGGCGTTCCTGAAGCTCCTGATCACCGAGCCGCTTTACGCCGCACGAAGCCGCGGCGGCTGGCTGCCGGTGCAGTCAGATTTTGAGAAAAAGACTGCGGCCATGACGGATACTGATGCACAGCGGCTTCTGCGTGAATTTCAGGCGGAGGCCGTGTCCGTGTTCGAGTACGATGCCGCCGTTTCCGGCATCCTTGCCGACGAGCTGCCGTATTATTTCGCGGAGGAGCAGTCCGCCGGACAGATCGCAGACCGCATCCAGCGCCGCGTTCAGCTGTACCTTGAAGAAACCCGTCGCTGAATCACGCGGATTTCGGTGTTGTGCTGAAACGCGCAGAATGATATAATGGATCCATAAAGGGCTGCGTCAAGCTGCCATTCCGCCTGCATCTGCGGGCGCTGTGAAAGGACAAACCCGATATGACAGAACGAGAAAAACGAGTACAGTGGTTTCAGAATGCGCGTTTTGGTATGTTCCTGCATTGGGGCCTCTATGCCATCCCCGGACGCGGCGAATGGTATATGAGCAACGCCAGAATCCCCGCCGAACAGTACGAGCGTTATATGCAGGAATTTACGGCAAAGGCCTACGATCCCAGAGACTGGGCCCGCCGCGCAAAGCGGGCCGGAATGCAGTATGTCGTCCTGACGGCCAAGCATCACGACGGCTTCTGCCTGTTTGATTCCAAGCTGACGGATTATAAGAGCACGAACGCCCCCTGTGGGCGCGATCTTGTGCGGGAGTTTGTGGACGCGGTGCGCGCCGAGGGCCTCCGCGTGGGCCTGTATTACTCCCTGCTCGACTGGCACCACCCGGATTTCCCGAAATACAACGACCCGATCCATCCCATGCGCGGAAATTCGGCCTATCAGGATGAGAAAATCGACTTTGACCGTTATCTTGCCTATATGCACGGGCAGATCGAGGAGCTGGTCACGAACTATGGAAAGATCGATATCCTCTGGTTCGACTATTCCTATGGCGAACTGCGCGGCGAGGCATGGAAGGCGACGGAGCTGATGCAGATGGTGCGACGCCATCAGCCGGACGTCATCGTCGATAACCGTCTGGAAACCAGCGGCGAGGGCTTCGGCAGCCTTGTTACGGAGCAGCCCGCGTATTACAGCGGCGATTTTGTCAGCCCCGAGCAGCTTCTGCCGCCTGAGGGCATCCGCAATGTCCGCGGCGAACGCGTCCCGTGGGAGCTTTGCGCGACCATGAACAACAATTGGGGATATACGCCCTATGATACGTGCTACAAGCCTGCGTCCATGCTCGTCCGCAAGCTGGTCGAGTGCGTCAGCAAGGGCGGCAATATGATCCTGAACGTCGGCCCGGACGCGAACGGCCGCTTTCCGGCGCAGAGCTGCGAAATTCTGGACGAGATCGGCGCGTGGATGGCAGTAAACAGCGAAAGCATTTATCACTGCGGCAGCGCCGGCGTGCCGAAGCCGGACTGGGGCTGGTACACGAAGAAGGAAGGCCGCATCTACGCGCACGTTCTGGAAGCCCCGCTTGGGCCGCTGGCGCTGACGGGTCTTGCGCCGGAGCGCATCGGCGCGGTGCGGCGGCTTGCCGACGGCAGCGAGGTCATTCGCGGCGAAAGCTGGGTCACAAATGCCTACGAGGGCCTTGCGTTCGTCACGCTCGGCACGATCCCGCAGTATACCTATCCGCTCCCGGATAAAACCGATACCGTGCTCGAGATCGAATATTCATAATGCCCATCAGACCCCGGCAGCGAGGCAGGGGAGATTGGTGAAACTGCCTACTTGCATTTTTCATAAAATCTGCTAAAATGTAGCGTGCTACCAAAAACGGTAGCACGCTACATTTTTGATTCGGGAGGTTCCGATGAAGGATTGTTCTCAGAATCTCGGCCCGCGGCTGCGGCATCTCAGCAACCGCATCACGCAGTACATGGATCAGCAGTTTCTTGCGCTCGACCTGACGTCGACGCAGTCATTTATCCTGCACCATCTTGTGCTGCACGAGGGTGAGCAGATCTACCCAAAGGACATTGAAAAGCGCTTCCATCTGACGCACCCGACCGTCTCCGGCGTGCTGCAGAGGCTGGAAGCAAAGGACTTTGTCGTGCTTGAGCCGGACCGGGACGACCGCCGCTGCAAGCGTATCCGCCTGACCGAACGCGCCCGGCAGTGCGACGCCGCCGTCGGGCAGGCATTCGAAACGCTTGAGCGCGTCATGTGCTCCGGCATGAGTGATGAGGAGCAGCAGACGCTCCTGCGTCTTCTCGATCTGGCCGCAGACAATCTGCACGCCACACAGGAAATGGAGGTATCCGATCTATGATCAAACGTCTTTCCGCCTGCATCCGGGAATACAAAAAGCAGACGATTCTGACGCCCGTGTGCATGGTGGGCGAGGTCGTCTGCGAATGCACCATCCCGCTGCTGACAGCGGATCTCATTAACTCGATTCAAAACGGCTGCGATCTGCGCACGATCCTGCTTTACGGCCTCAAGCTGTTCGTGATTGCGATGCTGTCGCTGGGCTTTGGCGCGCTTTCCGGCTGGTTCGCGGCGGAGGCTGCGGCGGGCTTTGCGAAAAACCTGCGCCATGATCTCTATTATCAGGTGCAGAGCTTTTCCTTCGCGAATATCGACCGCTTTTCCACGTCCTCGCTCGTCACCCGCCTGACGACGGATGTGACCAACATCCAGAACGCGTTCATGATGTGCATCCGTATCGCTGTCCGCGCGCCCATGATGCTGGTGTTTGCCGTGATCATGTCCATCCGCGTGGGCAAGCAGCTTGCGTTTATTTTTGCGGGAACCGTCCCGATTCTCGGGCTTGCGCTGTTTTTCATGATCCGCAGCGCGCTGCCGCTGTTCAAGGCGGTCTTCAAGAAATACGACGCGCTCAACAACTCCGTGCAGGAAAACGTACAGGGTATGCGCGTGGTCAAGAGCTTCGTGCGCGAGGACTATGAGACGCAGAAGTTCTCCGCCGCGTCCGATTCCGTCCGCGCGGACTTTTTGAAGGCGGAGAAAATTCTGGCCCTCAACAGCCCGGTCATGCAGTTCTGCGTGTATACGTCGATGATTCTGATCTCGTTTTTTGCTGCGAAGCTCATCGTCACCTCCGGCGGCACGTACCTCGGCGTCGGCAGCCTGACCAGCATGATCACCTATTCCATGCAGATCCTCATGAGCCTGATGATGCTTTCCACGATCTTCGTCATGCTCACCATGGCGCAGGCGTCCGGCAAGCGTATCTGCGAGGTGCTGGGCGAGACGAGCAGCCTGCATAACCCGGAAAACCCGGTTTACGAGGTTCCGAACGGCGCTGTCGATTTTGATCATGTGGAGTTCAAATATTCCGCCTCCGCGAAGCGCAGCACGCTGTCCGATATCGACTTCCATGTGAAGTCCGGCCAGACCGTCGGTATCATCGGCGGTACCGGTTCGGCCAAAACGACGCTGGTGCAGCTCATCTGCCGGCTGTACGATGTGACGGACGGCAGCGTAAAGGTCGGCGGGCGCGACGTGCGCGCATACGATCTCGAAACGCTCCGCAATCAGGTCGCGGTCGTGCTCCAGAAGAACGTGCTCTTCTCCGGCACGATCAAGGAAAACCTGCGCTGGGGCGATCCGAACGCGACGGATGCAGAGCTGCAGCGCGCCTGCGAGCTGGCCTGCGCGGATGAATTCATCCAGCAGATGCCGGACAAATACGACACCTATATCGAGCAGGGCGGCTCGAACGTCTCCGGCGGACAGAAGCAGCGGCTGTGCATCGCGCGGGCGCTGCTGAAAAAGCCGAAGATTTTGATCCTCGACGATTCGACCTCTGCCGTCGATACGAAAACCGACGCGAAGATCCGCGCTGCGCTGCGCACCGAGATCCCGGAGACGACGAAATTCATCATTGCCCAGCGCATCTCGTCCATCCAGGACGCAGATCTGATTCTCGTTCTGGACGGCGGCGCGATCAACGGCATGGGCACGCATGAGACGCTTCTTTCCTCGAACCAGATCTATCAGGAAGTCTATTATTCCCAGAACAGAACGGGAGGTGCGGACAATGGCTAATCATCCCGGAAGAGCGCCCCGCGCACCGATGATCGGTGCAAAGGCAGATCTCAAGCCGCTCGGCAGAGTGATCCGGATGCTGTTTCAGGATTATCCCGCCATGCTCATCGCGGTCATGGCCTGCATCATCATCAGCGCGGTCGTCGGCATCCTGCCCGCGATCTATATTGAAACCATCACCAGCTACATTGAAGACGGCTTGCGGCTCGGCTGGGACGGTGTGAGCGGAAAGATCATCCATGCGCTCGTCACCATGGTCTGCATCTATCTTGCGGGGCTTGCCTGCACGGCGGTCTATACGCAGCTGATGGCCCACGTGACGCAGGGCTTCCTGCACAAGCTCCGCACCCGTATGTTTGCGGGGATGCAGAAGCTGCCCATCCGTTATTTCGACCAGAACAGCCGCGGCGACATCATGAGCTATTACACAAATGATATCGATACGCTTCGCCAGCTCGTTTCGCAGAGCCTGCCGCAGCTGTTCGCTGCAGGACTGACAGTTATCGGCCTGCTGCTGTTCATGTTCTATTTCTCCATCCCGCTGATGCTCATCGTCTTCCTCGGTATCTTCTGCATGACGAAGGTGACAAAGAACGTCGGCGGCAGATCGGCCAAATACTTCCTCAGCCAGCAGAAGTCCCTCGGCAAGGTCGAAGGTTATATCGAAGAGATGATGAACGGCCAGAAGGTCGTCAAGGTCTTCTGCCATGAGGAAGCGGCAGAACGTGACTTTGACGCCATCAACGAACAGCTGTTCAGCGATGCAAACCACGCCCAGCGCTACGCGAATATTTTCATGCCTATCATGGGCAACATCGGCAATATCCTCTATGTGCTCACGGCGTTCCTCGGCGGCGTTCTCATCTGCTCAGGCGGGAACATCCCGAACCTGTCCTTCCAGAACCTGTTTGAGACGGGCAGTATGCTTGCGCCGCTGAAAATCGCGGTCGTCGCATCGTTTCTTGGCATGACAAAGCAGTTTACCGGCAATGTCTCGCAGGTTTCCCAGCAGATCAATGCCATCGTTATGGCTGCCGCAGGCGCAAGCCGCGTCTTTGAGCTGATCGACCAGCAGCCGGAGGAGGACAACGGCCATGTCACGCTGATCCGTGCGTCGGAAGCGGCGGACGGTACGCTGACAGAAAGCGCTGTGCGCACCGGCGTCTGGGCATGGAAATGCCCGCAGGAGGACGGCAGCAGAAAACTGGTAAAGCTCTGCGGCGACGTGCGCTTCTTTGACGTGGACTTTGCCTATGACCCCGAAAAGCCGGTCCTGCACGACATCACGCTCTACGCCAAGCCCGGCCAGAAGCTGGCCTTCGTCGGCGCGACGGGCGCAGGCAAGACCACGATCACGAACCTCATCAACCGATTCTATGACCTTGCCGACGGCAAGATCCGCTATGACGGCATCAACATCAACCATATCAAAAAGGCCGACCTGCGCCATTCACTCGGTATTGTCCTGCAGGACGTGAACCTCTTTACCGGCACGGTCATGGATAATATCCGCTACGGCAAGCTCGATGCGACGGACGAGGAATGCATTGCGGCGGCAAAGCTCGCCAACGCGCACGATTTCATCACCCGCCTGCCGGACGGCTATAACACCATGCTCACGGCCAACGGCGCAAATCTCTCGCAGGGTCAGCGCCAGCTGCTGTCCATCGCCCGCGCGGCGGTCGCCGACCCGCCCGTCATGATCCTTGACGAAGCCACCAGCTCCATCGACACGCGCACGGAGCTTCTGGTGCAGCGCGGCATGGACGCACTGATGAAGGGCCGCACGGTCTTCGTCATTGCCCACCGCCTGTCGACTGTGCAGAACTCCGACGCGATCATGGTTCTCGACCACGGCCGCATCATCGAGCGCGGCACCCACGACGACCTCATCGCCCAGAAGGGCACCTACTACCAGCTCTACACCGGCGCATTTGAGCTTGAATAAACCAGAACAGCCACGCCCACACCGGACGTGGCTGTTTTGATGCAAAAGGTTTGTAGGGGCGGGGCTCTGCTCCGCCCAGCAGAATGCGGTTGTTCTATAGAAATTCTCGGCGAATTCGGGTGCATCTGCGTATTCGGTTGTAGGGGCCGATGCCCCCATCGGCCCGGCAGAATGCACCGTTTTTACGGGAATCTTCGGCGAATTCGCAACTTTCCAACGGGCCGATGTGGGCATCGGCCCCTACAGGATGCGGCACGAATTTGCGGTTTCCCATCGGGCAGAGCCTCGTTTCTACCAACTGCATTGGGTTCCGGAATATTGGCTGTTATCCTACTCCACCCGCCTGAATTCTCCCTGTGAGAACATCCGCTCAAACCCAAGCGACAGATACAGATGATACGAAACCGGATTCTTCCGGTCGACGTTCAGCGTCGCGCGCTTCCCGGACGCCAAAATCTCGTTTTTTGCGCTGTTGACCACCTTGCGCGCATAGCCCCTTCCGCGGTATTCGTCCCGTGTGTAGACGAGTACGAGCCGCAGATCATCTCCTGTGGCCGGCGCGATGCGCGCCATGCTGACGATTTTTCCATCCGCTCGGATGACCCGGATCGAATCGAGCACCTTCCGGAACGACTCCTTTTCCGGTTTGTCCAGCAACCCGCAGTCGGCCACGAACCGCTGCGCGCAGTCAAAAATTTCGTCCAGATCGTCCTCCCGCGCCGGCTCGACCTCCGGCGCGGACGGCTCGGTGACGCGCCGCGCCTCCATGAAGTCCATGGCCAGCGCCTCCTCATAGCACCGTCCATACGACTGCATTTCCTGCATCAGCACATAACCAAGTTCTGACGCGCACAGATAATTCTTGACCTCATAGTCGCTGTCAAACAGGAACCGCAGCAGCTCCGGGACGCAGGCTTCCTCGCCGAGCAGCAGCAAATTATACGGCTCGACCTTCAGAGCCAGCAGACGCGTTTCGCCCTGTTCGCAGCGCAGCGCGTAATTGATTTTGCTGGCCTCCTGCAAAAGCGGAGCGTCGAGCGTAAAAAACGTGGAAAGATAGGGATTTTTCTGCAAATATGTCTGATTGTCCTGCAAAAACTCTGCTCCGGTCTTGTAAGAAACGATCATATTCATACCTCCATAGTGAAACGGCACGCCGCAGAGGGCGTGCCATTTTTGCTTATTCGTCAAGCTCTTTCAGAATCTGCCGCACCTGTTCCGGTGTGTAATCATAGATTCTGTCGCAGAACTGGCAGTCGATGTGAATGTCCTTGCCGTCGTCAACAATGGACTGCAGTTCCTTGCGTCCCAGACTGATGAGCGTCCGCGTCACGCGGTCGCGCGAGCAGTAGCAGCGGTATTCGACCGGCTGCGTTTCGAGAATTTCCAGATCAAATCCGTGCAGCACAGTCTCCAGCACGACCTGTCCGTCCATGCCTGCCGCCAGCAACCGGCTGACCGCGCCTGCGTTCTGAATGCCTGCCTCGATCTTATCAATGATATCGTCCGGCGCGCCGGGCAGCAGTTGGATGATATAGCCGCCCGCCGCCGTGACGGACTGATCCTTCCCGACCAGAACGCCGAGCGCACAGGCCGTGGGGATCTGTTCGCTTTGGGCAAAATACGACGTGATATCCTCGGCAATCTCGCCGGAGACAAGGTCAATCGTGCCGATATACGGCTCCTTCATGCGAAGATCCCGGATCACAGTGAGTGTTCCGTCCGTGCCGACAGCCGCGCCGACGTCCAGCTTGCCGGGGGCCTTTTCCAACATGGAAATCTGCGGGTTCTCGACCCAGCCGCGCACATTGCCCTCTGCATCCGACACGGCAAGCAGCCGTCCCAGCGGCCCGCTTCCCTTGAGCTGGAGCGTGATGGAGCCGTCGTCGACCTTCTGCATATTACCCATCATGGACGCCGCCGTCAAAAGCCTGCCGAGTGCCGCTGTTGCGGTCGGAAGTGTTTTATGGATCTGCCGCGCACGCTCGACAATGCCGGTCGTGGTGACGGCGACGGCGTTTACAAAGCCGTCCTTCGTCATGGCGCGTACAAGTTCGTCTTTCATAGTCAGTCCTTCTTTGCGGAAAAATAAATACGCTGCTCATCCTGCTTTGGTGCGCGCAGCACGCGGTCGCCATATTGCCGGATGTGTGTGAAGCCCGCCTCTTCGAGCCACAGCGCAAGCTCGTCCGGCTCATAGGCATATTCGATATGCTCCTCAAACGAGCGATCCCAAAGGCTGCCGTTCAGCCGGAAAATGTCCATGCCATAAAAGCACAGCCGTTTATTTGCGTCAAACTCTGTCCGCCAGACGCAGTAGGTGTCGTCCGTCTCGTCCAGAAATACCTGCCCGTCCAGACCGCGCAGCTTTGCGGGCGTGTTGATATCAAACACGAACAGCCCGCCGGACTTCAGCGCATTGTATACGCGCCGGAGCGTCTTCCGGCAGTCGTCCGGACGCGTCAGATAGTTGAGGCTGTCCAGCGCGCAGATCACCGCGTCCACCGGCTCCGCCAGACGAAGCCTCTGCATCGGCTGGCAGATGAAAAACGGGCGGCTGCCCTCCGGCAGCTCCCGCGCCTTCCGCTCTGCCTCCGCCAGCATATCCTCCGACAGATCTGCGCCGATCACCCGGTATCCGCGCCCGGCCAGCAGCATGGACAATGAACCCGTGCCGCAGGCCAGATCCAGAACCAAATGCGGCTGCACTTGCTCCCGCGCGCACAGCCGCTCAAAAAAGGTCAGCGTTTTTTCGTATCGGATATCGTAGGTCAGCTCGTCATAGCAGCCCGCAAGCGCTTCATATGCGCTCACGCCTGCTGCTCCTCCTGCTTCTGCTCCTCTTCCTTCATGCGGTCGAAGATGATGCGGTACGCGCCCATGCCGTAATTGAGACTGCGGTTGACGCGGCTGATGGTTGCGCTGGAAGCGCCGGTCTTTTCCAGAATGTCATTGTAGATCAGGCCGTCATTCAGAAGCTTCGCCAGCTCAAAGCGCTGCTCCATGGCCTTGAGCTCGGAAAACGTGCAAAGATCGGTAAAGAAATCATAGCATTCCTCGACAGTCTGGAGCTTGAGAATGGCGCTGTAGAGCTGGCTGTCAGGATCAGAGTGTTTATTTCGATTGTTCAAGATAAAATATCTCCTTTATTAATAGTGGGGTTCAGACGTAATTATGGTAACACTTTAACGCTTGAAAGTAAAGTGGTATTTTATAAATTTGTCGCTTTCCACGAAAAAAGTTGTCCGTTTCTGGGCAAAACAGAAGCGAATTTTGTCCGCGCCCGGCGCACAGACAATCAAAAATCAAGAATCAACACCAGATACTGCCATCTAAGTGTTCCGCGCCGGAAAAGCTTCAGCAGCAGCGCCTGATTGTCCTCCGAGTGCTCGACCTCTTTGCTGTACAGACTCACCACTTCAGTCAATTCCTGCACCGTTGCAGCATCTGCGCTAAGTTCGCGCAGGCAAAGCAGATGAAACACGCACTGCTCGACCCGCGCCAGATATTGCCGGTCGTTGACGGCCTTAAGTGCATAGCGGAACAGAAAATAGACCGTCAGATTTTCGTACTGGACGGAAAACGCGTCCCGGAAGGGGGCGGGCGGCGCGTCCTGACCGACTGCCGCGTCCAGCATGACCCCGAAGCGGCGCGTCAGATGCTCCATATTGTTGAGCACCATCCAGCACGGGAAAAACCGTCCGCTCCTGCTGCGAAGCCGCGCCAGCCGGACAAGACTACGATCCTGATACTGCTTTCCAAGGAACCGCCGCGCCAGCACCGGGACAAGCTCGTCCCGCCCCTCGTCCAGCAGACGCTGCACCCGTCGTGCCAGCAGCAGAATGAGCGCCAGACGGTCTGCAACAGGCCGTGCGCGATCCTGCGCCAGCCGGATCGAAGCCGTCCGCGCGGCAAGCAGCGCCGGATATAATGCCGGGTCAAGCTCGTTCGGTATGACCGGGCCGCCGTCGTCCGTTTCCGTCAGCGTCAGCGGCGCGTCGTGCTCCAGCAGAAGTCTTGCCGCCTCCGGGCAGGAGGCGGAGAGCGTCAGCTCCGCCGTCTGGCCGTATTCCTCAGTAAAGCGCGGGTGCGTAAAGCAGGTGCGGCAGAGCATTTCCGCACCGTATGCGGCCTGAAGCGGACAGAGGCCGTCGTCACGCAGCAGAACGCAGTTCCCGCCCCGCTCCCGGAAGCGCGTCTCACCGTTCTCCGTCAGCATAGCCGCGCGCACCCGTTCGCCCAGCTCACCGGGCAGGGAAGCGTAGCGCGCGATGGCGTCCTCGTCCAGAATGATCTGCCAGTCCTTGCAGCAGGTATCCGGGCATTTGCCCGCCAGACAGGAAAACTTGTTTACATAATCAAATTGCACATACTTCATAACGCACCCTCTTTTCCAGCGTCAGCCGACGTTTCGATGATATCAGCTTTTGCAGCACGCGTCAACTTGTCATTTGCAGACATTTGTGCTATACTGTCAAAAAATAACCAATCAAAGAGGCATTTCATGAAAAAACTCAAACGTACGTATATGCGCTGTGCGCTGACGGCGGCGCTTGTGCTGCTGGTCATGCTGATCGCAGGCTCGATCTGGGACCTGCCGATCTCCAAATTTCTCTATCCCGGCCACGAAAGCTCCATCGGCCAGTTCTTTGCCGCCTTCGGCGAGCTGCCTGCGTTTTCGCTTCTGGCCGGATGCGGCGTTCTGCTGATCGTCCACCGCGCCAAATTCCGCCCGGAACTGAACATTGTCATTCTGGCCTTCGGCGTCTGCCTGACGCTTGCGAGCATATTCCTCTCCGTCCATGAGGCGACGGACAATGTGCCTGCCCTGCCCATGCCTGTCGCGCTGCTCGTGACGGTGTTTGTCGACGCGCTCATGGCGGCTGCGCTGCTGTTCCTGACGCGCGAGTGCCAGACCAAGACGATCCTTCGTTTTATCTGCACGGTGATCGTGGTCTGTGTCGGCATCATGCTGCTGATCAACATCATCAAGGTTCCCTGGGGCCGCGCCCGTATGCGTCTGATCTATTCCACGGGCAACGACACCTATTTCTCCAACTGGTGGCAGGCCGGCACGGCGCTCAAGAAAAAGCTCGTCGCCGACGGCGTTTCGTCGGATGACTTCCGTTCGTTCCCGTCTGGCCATACGGCCTGCGCTGCCTGCTCCATGCTCCTGATCCTCCTGCCGACGCTCTACCGCCGCCTGCACGATAAGGAAAAGCTGTTCATGGTCCTCGGCGGCGTCTGGACGCTTGCTGTCGCAGTTTCACGCCTGCGCATGGGGATGCACTTCCTGTCCGACGTGAGCGTCTCGTCTCTCCTGACCATCGCCCTCGGCGCAGTTGCCGTCTGGCTGTTCTACTTCAATAAGCCCTTCTTCAACAAAATCTGGGCCTTCGCCTCCGGCGATCCCAAACCGGCAAAGAAGCCGAGGACCCCGGAAGAACCGTAATATGTTCCGTTAAAGCAGCCGCAGCCGGTAGGGGCGGACGACTCTGTCCGTCCGCAGAAAACAGCGGTTTTTCGGAAATCTACGGCGAATTTGCAACATTTTCGGGCCGACAGAGTCGCCGGCCCCTACAACGCCCACAGCAGATTGGGCAGAACCCGGCCCAAACAATGGCCTAACACCCACCAACATTTCAGAAAGAGCAGGAAACGCATATGCGAATGAGAAGAAGAAACAATCTGGCCCCGCGGATGGAGGCCTGCGAGTCTGTCTGGATCCATGACCCGGAGGCGCTGCGCGGCAACTGGCGCAGCCTGATGCCGGACTGCCGGGAGCTTCGCGTTGAGGTCGGCTGCGGCAAGGGAAAATTCACTGTAGAGACGGCCGAGGCCGAGCCGGATGTGCTGCTGATCGCCATTGAGCGCGTGCAGGACGCACTTGTCCTCGCCATGGAGGCCGCGATCCGTAAGGGCCTCAAAAACGTCTTTTTCGTTTCGCTCGACGCGGCGAATATCGACCAGTTTTTTGCGGACGACGAGATCGACCTGCTCTATATCAATTTCTGCGACCCGTGGCCGCGCAAGAAGAACGCCAAGCGCCGCCTGACGTACCACACTTTCCTCGAAAAATACAAGAAGGTGCTGAAGCTCGGCGGGCAGATCCACTTCAAGACCGACAACGCGAATCTGTTTGCTTGGTCGCTGCCGGAAATGGAAAGCTGCTTCCTCGAACTGCGGAATGTCACCGACGATCTGCACGCGAACGGCCCGGTCGGCATTATGACCGGCTATGAGGAAAAATTCTACGCGCTCGGCACGCCCATCCACCGTGTTGAGGCCGTCATCACGACCAAGCAGCCCCGCCCGGCAGAGGAAAAGCCGGACCCGGAGGATGCAGAGGAATAATCCGCTGATGCAAAGGAAGTTCCTCAAACTGGAAATATTATAACTGAAATTCATATTTAAGAATATTGCTCTTTTTAGGGTGTATCTGAAAACTGAAAATGTGACCGGCAGCACGAAAAGGTCCGCTGTCTGGGCGCGTTGGAAGACTTTGGATACACCCGAAGCAATTAGAAAAGGCATACGAACTCAATTGAAAGAACAGAGTTCGTATGCCTTTGCTTTTGGAGGTTATTCCCGAAAAATAATTTTGAGACAAACGCTCTCCTCGCTTTACCGTTTGTCCCTGTCCACGCTGCGGAGCGCCAGTATCGACAAAAGCGTATATCTCATCCAGAACGGTGCGGACCGCTTCTCCTTCATTTTCTTCCGGGGCTTCGGCACGGGAGCGATGCACGTGCTCTGCGGGCTGATCGTTGGAGGCGGACTTGCATACACGTGGCAGCGGACGTGGCTGAAGATCGCAGGCACCTGCGGGCTGCTGGGCGCGGCCATCACCATCCACGCCATCTATAATCTGCTCATCGCCCACGGCGGCGCGGCGCAGTATGTGGCCTACGCCCTGCCGGTGCTGCTGGTGGCGGCGGGAAGGTTGTCTGCTTTCCGATTGTCACGGGTGAAATAACCGAATATCCACTCCCTGAGAGCTGCTTTTTGGCGGCTCTCAAATTTTTTTGAAAAATTTTTCGTTTGGGGTGAGAGTTTTTTCGATTTTTTGTACCTATATAAGTGAAAGGGTTTTTATCGCAGTTCCAGACAAACAAGAAAGGGGGTTCAAACGAAATGTACGATACCGCAAGACGGGTCGCACTCGTCAAGCAGCGGGTGCGGGAAAACACCCGCCGGAGGCAGCGGCGCGGCATATATGGACTGAGCGCTATGTGTATGCTGCTGTTCGCGGTGCTGATGCAGGCGGTGGGCACGGTCGCCGGGCCGGGGCAACCGGAAGCATGGGGCGCGTTCGGCGCGATGCTGCTGCGGGAGGACGCGGGCGGCTATGTGCTGGTAGCCGTCATCTCCTTTGCCGCGGCGGTGGCGATCACCGCGCTGTGTTTCCGGCTCAGAATCAGAGAAAACCGGAAAAAAGGCGGGGCGGACAAACCGAACCGACACGAACAGGAGGAGAAAAGCCAATGAAGAAACGAATACTTAGCATCCTGCTGCTGTGCTGCATGGTGCTGATCATGCTTCCGACAACAGTATTGGCAGCGGACGGGCCGATGGATACCATACCAAAGTACGACGTGAGCATTGACGTGTACAACCGGACATCGGACATATCCATTAAGGACAGTAGGAGCTACTACATCTACTCGTCCGTGCCCGACAAGCTCAGGGACACATGGGCATGGGATAAGAAGATCTTCATCCAGGGAGACAAAGCCGCGCCGCACGTATTTATTGACGGCGTAAATATTAAGATGAGTCCCAGCTCCAAGGGGCCGGCCATCGAGCTGAACAAAAAGGCTTCGGCTTATCTCTATTTCATCGGCAAGGACAGCACCCTGCAAGGCGCTGACGGCCGCGCGGCGATCCAGAAAAACCGCAGCGAGGGGCAGCTTTATGTGCTGGCACGCACCGGCACCACGGTGACCTGCAAGGGCGGCTACAGAGCGGCGGGCATCGGCGGGAGCTGGGCGATCCGCAATATCGGGGACTCTATGTTTAACATGGATATGTACGGCCACGGCGTCAATATGCACTTTGGCTCTCAGAGCAATCCCGACTACTGGGGCGGCACCATCAATGCCACCGGCGGCGAGTACGGCGCGGGCATAGGAGCCGGCAGCTGGGGACACTCTGGACACTCTGGAAACACCATCCATGGAGGCGCCGGAGAGCGGCTGTACTTCTACTCCGGCACGGTAAACGCCAGCGGCGGCAGGCTTGCAGCCGGAATCGGCGGAGGCTTTAGGGGGCGCGGCAGCCATATCTATATCTATGGCGGCAATATCGACGCGCAAGGCGGGGATACCGGCGCGGGCATCGGCGGCGGCAGCTGGACGACGAAACAGGACATGGACGGAATCAACGCGGCGAGCGATATCGTCATCTCCGGCGGACGGGTAAGCGCCCGCGGCCAATACAACTGCGCGGGTATCGGCGGAGGCCAGTATGTCCCCGCCCGGAACATCACCATCACCGGCGGCCATGTGTCGGCGACAGGACACTACGGCGCGGCGATCGGCGGCGGCCGCTGGTGCCACGGAAAGAACATCACCATCACCGACGCGACTCTGAACCTGTCGACCAATTACCGCAGCAACGGCTCGGACGCGGCGGCTGTCGGCTACGGCGACATTGTTTACAAACCGGAGCAGCTCGTGGCGGATCCGTCAATCGCGACGAACGATCAGATCAGGATCGGCTCATACAAGGGAAAGCTGGTGAAGCTGAAGCTGGAGGCGCGCGCCCTCAGCCGTGATGACGAATATTCTTACTTCTGGAACCTTTATGAGACCCTGATCCCTGATGAGAATGGGCTCATCGACATGCAGCTGCTGACACTTCCGTATGTACAGAACTACGGCTGGGCGATCAACGTGCTGGAAATGACAGTGATCGACGACCCCTGCAACGGAAATCACGACTTCGGCTGGGTAAACCGGCAGTCATGCCACGTCTGGGCGTGCAGGAATAAGGATTGTCAGGCGCGCGACCCGGCGGCGGAGATGTCCAAACAAAACGGAAAGCACATCCCCGGAGACTGGGGCATTCAGGAGAAGCACTGTGCCGTGTGCGATCATTTGCTGGAAAAGGACACGGCGGCGCCGGTGCTGGAGGTTTTGAATGACGGCGAGAGCTACACCGTCGAGGATGTCATCGTTGGAAGACCGGGCGCGTACTCCTTCACCGTGAGCGATCCGGCGAAGAGCGGCGAAGCGTCCTCCGGCGTCAAGTCCGTGACCATCAACGGTGTGGAGCAGAAGGCCGACTCCACCTATTATTCTCTTCCCGCACCCGACGGCGGCAACAATGACGCGGGAGCGGAATATACCGTCGTTGCGACGGACAATGCGGGCAACGCCTCCACGGCAACCGTGAAGATCTACCGGCGGCATCGAGTGAGAGTCGTAAGCCCGGATGAGCAGACGACATACGCCGAGGCAGAGCTGGCGCACAACGAGTATCTGGTGCTCACGATGAAGATGCCGGATGGTGCGGCGGTAAGAATGACCGACAAGGCAGATCATTCGGAAATTCCATATGACAAAGAAATGGGACGCTTCACGGTAGGTCTGATCGACAGAAGCCGGACGCTCGTGCTGGAGTATAACACGGAGTATCCGAAGGCCGAGCTTATTCTGGGGCGGAGTCAGTACTTCTTTGGATACAACGCGGATACAGCCGAACCGCACTATCTCAAGGATGTAAGCAGGAAAACGGATAAGAACGTCTATTCGGTGGCTGTGCAGATCAACGCGGATGTAATACCCAGCCACTACTTCAGCTCACCGGTATGCTACACGCAGGAGGAGCTGGCGGAGCTGGACAAGCAAGGAAAAATCGCATGGGAGAAATATCAGCATCCGGAGCCGGAACCGGGCGTCTGGATCGTCTATATTCCCACAGCCACCATAGACATCGCGGAGTATGACGCAAACGGCAGCTGGTATGTCTATGCAAAAGCCGAAAACCTCAAGGGAACGACCTATGTCTCCACGCCGAAGCTGATCGCCGACGTCGAAAAGCCGAAGGCCATCAATCTTTCTACCGGCAAGGAACTGGAGACGGATGGGGAATACTGGGGCGACCTGCGGTTCAGGGTAGAGGACGCGCTGCCCGTCAAGGTGTGGCACGAGAGATACCCGGGCGGGAATATTGAACTTATGACGCCGGATGAAGACGGCTGTTATACGATCCCGGCAGATTATGACGTGACCCTCCATCACGACATTTGCATCGAGGACGCCTGCGGGAACAAAACCTACTACAATGACATCGATATTTTGTGGAACTATCTGGAGGTTGTTCGGGAGAAGGACTATTGGGATGTGCAGCCTGCGCAGCCGATTCGTATTTCCAGGGAACAGGATCTGCAAGAGGAGCTCTCCAAGGTCAACATCGGGGTTTTTGCATCTGACGTCACCGGTTTTATCCCTGTCGATGTTTCGTGGGAGATCCCGGAGGACTATGATCCGCAGTCCCCGCGGGAGCAGACCTTTACCGTCCTCGGCACGGTGATTCTGGAAGGCACCGGAGCACGCTGCGTCTCGGGGCTTGATGTTATCACGCGTCCGGGAGAGGAATGGAAGAAGAATTTCGCAATCAGCGTGACAGTGGAGGGCGCACCGCGCTACAAGGTGACGACAGAGGATAGCGCAAACGGCAGCGTCACGGTGGTGAATGCCACAGAAACCACCGAGGACGGCACGCCGCTGTTCTATAAGGACGAGCTTGTCATGCTCTCCATCGCCCCCGACGAGGGCTATATGCTCAGCACGCTGTCCGTCAACGGCACCGCTGCCGCCGTTGCGGTTGGGGAGGATGCCTATACCTTCGCCCAGCCGGAGGAAAACGTCACCATAACCGCAACGTTTGAAAAGCGCAACGAGCATACCGTCACGTTTGACGCGAACGGCGGCTCCGAACCCAAGGATTTGCCAGAGGAGGTCACCACCGCAATGCCCGCCAAGAAGGTATTGCACGGCAGCGAATATTGTCTACCCGAGTGCGAGTTTATTGCGCCCGAAGGAAAGCAGTTCAAGGCGTGGCAAATCGGTGATTCGGAATATGCTGTGAACGATCCCGTGACCGTCACCGCGGACATCACAGTCAAGGCGCTGTGGGAGGACGCGCCTCCCGCCCCTGTCGAGTACACCGTCACCGTCACCACAGAGGGCAACGGAACGGCTTCCGTCTCTCCTGACAAGGCTGTTGCCGGTGCGGAGATCACCCTGAGCGCTACGCCCGACAAGGGCTATCACCTCAAGGAGTGGCAGGTCGAATCTCCGACAGGACTTGTAATCACCAACAACAAGTTCACCATGCCGGACAGCAATGTAGAGGTCAAGGCAATCTTCGAGGAGGATGCACCACCTGCGCCTACCGATCCCGCCAAGCCCAGCATCAGTGTCACCGGAACCTACACCTACAATGGCTCCGAGCATACCGCAACCGTGAGCGGCTATGATCCCGCCACAATGGACATCTCCGGCAACACCGCCACGGACGCGGGCGATTACACCGTTCGCGTCACATCCAAGACCGGCAAATGGGCGGACGGCAGCACCGATGCCGTAACCGCGGCGTGGAGCATCGGCAAAGCCACGCAGGAAGCGCCCATTGGATTGAATGGTGTCGCGCCCACTACCGAGGGCGGCAGCGACGGCAAGATCACCGGCGTGGATGCAACGATGGAATACCGTGCGGAGAGCGAAACTATCTACACCGCCTGCACCGGTATCGAGATTGAAAACCTGTCCGCTGGTAATTACTTCGTTCGCTATGCGGAGGATCACAACCACTTTGCCAGCCCCGATGCGGAGGTCACGGTGGGTGAAGGAAAGCCGCTCGCAGACTTTACTATCACCTTCAACGGCAACGGCGGCAGCGGCAGCATGGAGCCTGTTACCGTCAAGGCAGGGACAAATTACATCCTGCCCGCCTGCGGCTTCACCGCTCCCGCCGATCAGGAGTTCAAGGCTTGGGAGATCGGCGGCGCGGAGTACAAGGTAGGCGATTCCTACACAGTGGACAGGGATACCGAAATCAAGGCGCTGTGGGAAAACAGCGTTATTACCCCCACCACCTACACCGTCACCGTCGGTAATGACGGAAACGGCACTGGCACCGCAACTCCTTCCACCGCTGCGGCTGGTACGACGATCACCCTGACCGCCACGCCCAACAAGGGCTACCACTTCAAGGAGTGGCAGGTCATCAGCGGCGGTGTGACCATCAAAGACGATAAGTTCCTCATGCCGGACAGCAATGTGGAGGTCAGCGCCATCTTTGAGAAGGACGCACCGCCTGTGCCCACCGAGTTCACCATCACCGTGAAAACGGACGGCAACGGCACGGCTTCCGCATCTCATGCAAAAGCTGTGGTCGGAACGGAGATTCGCCTGACCGCTACGCCCAATACCGGCTACCACTTCAAGGAGTGGCAAGTCATCAGCGGCGGCGTGACCATCAAGGACAATAAGTTCCTCATGCCGAGCGCCAACGTGGAGGTCAAAGCAATCTTTGAGAAGGACGCACCTCCTGCTCCCACCGAGTTCACCATCACCGTGACCAGCGGCGACAACGGAACGGCTTCTGCATCTCATGCAAAAGCCGTGGTCGGTACGGAGATCACCCTGACCGCCACGCCAAACAAGGGCTATCACTTCAAGGAGTGGCAGGTCATCAGCGGCGGCGTGACCATCAAGGACGACAAGTTCACCATGCCGAGTGCCAACGTGGAGGTCAAGGCCATCTTCGAGAAGGACACCGGCGGCGGTGGCGGCGGCTACAATCCGCCCGTCACCTACTACACGCTGCGCTTTGAAACAGGCGGCGGCAGTGATATTCCCAGCGTGCAGGGAACGTACAATACCTACATTGACCTGACAAAGTACGTCCCCACCTGGCGCGGGCATACCTTTATCGGCTGGTACACCGAACGCAGCCTGATGAACAAGGTTTCCGGTGTTTATCTGACGAAGGATATGACCGTGTATGCGCTCTGGCGCGTGGACGAAAATCCGGGCACAGGCGCGAATCCCTTTACCGATGTTTCTGAAAAGGACTGGTTCTACGGCGATGTGATGTTCGTCTACGAAAACGGACTGATGCTCGGTACGAGCAAGACCCTGTTCAGTCCGCATGGGACGGCGACGCGCGGCATGATGGCGACAATTCTCTGGCGCATGGAGGGCAGCCCCGCGCCGAAGGGCAAAAACAGCTTTACCGATGTGGAGGCCGGAAAGTGGTACGCTGACGCGATCACATGGACGGCGGAGAACGGCATTTTTGCGGGCTACGGCAAAGACAAATTTGGCCCGGACGATCCCATCACCCGCGAACAGCTTGCAGCCATCTTCTACCGCTACGCAGACTACAAGGGCTACGATCTGACCGTCAAGGGAAATCTGGACAAGTTCAAGGATGCGGACAAGATCACGGATTACGCAAAGACGGCGATGCAATGGGCGGTCGGCAACGGTCTTGTGAAGGGAAAATCCGGCAATCTGCTTGACCCGCAGGGCACGGCGACCCGCGCTGAGATCGCCGCCATGCTCCACCGCTTCATTGAGAAGTATGAGCTGGTGCAGGGCAAGGCTCCCGGCGGCCTGATGGGCTGGATCGACCCGAAGCGGCTGCAAATCCCAAAGACCGGCGACAGCAGCGTGTTAGGCTTGTGGGGGATCTCCCTCTGTACATCTCTTGCCGGATGCCTTGTGCTGACCACATGGCAGATCAGGCGGCGGCGTGAGGAAGAAGCGCTGCAAATCATCGAAAAGTAAACAGGTTCACCTTTAGGGGCGCGGGCAAATAGCCCCGCGCCCCTTTTCGGTTTCATTCGTCAGGAAAGGCGGTTGCTCTTTTGAACAACCGCCTTTCGCCACATCTATCCGATTTGAGCAGAAAGGAAATCAGTCTATGACATATGTCTTAGGGTGTATCTGAAAACTCCCAATGTGACCGGCAGCGAGAAATTTTTGCGCTGAGCAAGACATTTTTTCGCAGGAATACTGACGTATTTCAAGGAAAAATGGTGCAGCGCAGCGTGAAAAGATCCGCTGTCCGGGTGCGTTGGGAGTTTTCAGATACACCCTAGAGCATACTGGGCTGAAAGTCAGCCACCTCTATATCTTACAAGCGAAGCAGGAATACGGCATCATTGAGAGAGGAATATACCTCGCTGAAATCCGAAAACGACAAGTAGCCCTGATGCCTATCTGAGAAGCAAAAAGCAAACGCAACGGCGCCGAAACACTTCGGGATGATGTAACCGAATATAAAAGGACAAGCATCTAAAATGGATGCTTGTCCTTTTATATCCGACGCATTATGTTAGGATGTGCAGTAGATGCTCCATTTTGCTGTCCCACTCTCTGCTGGAATCGGCGCACTCTTTCAGTTCAGTTTCGACTTCAGCATTTATCGGCAAGTTTTTCTTATAGCGGATGGTATGCTCAAGGCTTGCCCAGAAGTCCATAGCGATTGTACGGAGTTGTATCTCCACCGGCACACGGATTTCTTTTTCCGCAAAGAATACCGGCAACCGGATCGTCAGGTGCAGACTGCGATAGCCATTTGGCTTAGGGTGTGAAATATAATCTTTCTCTGTGATAATTTCAATGTCAGACTGTTCTTTTAGGCACTTTGCCAAAAAGAACACATCCTCCTCGAAAGAGCAGATCACACGCACACCGGCAATATCCATGATATTTGCCTGCATGGTCGGAAAATCCAGAGAAAGTCCGCGCTTCTGCATCTTGTTCATAATGCTGGACGGCGACTTCAAGCGGCTTTTCATACTTTCTATCGGATTGCGGTCATGCTGCAATGAAAACTCTTCGTTCAGAATTTCCAACCTGCTTTCAAGCGCTTTCAGCGCACAGCGGTATTGCAGCATGACTTCCTGATACCTGCGATTTTCGCTTAAAAGGCGCTGGCACTGCAGATCATCTAAGCCTTTATCTGCCGCAACCGTCAAGCCAAATAAATTTTCACTCATAGTTTCTCCATTCCGCAGGGATAGGCGCTCCGCGCTGTCTGCTGCTCTTGTGTTACGACCTGATAAAAACTGTATCCGCCAGAGAGATGGGAACAGCTGAAACCATACTGCGTTAAAAGCCGACAGGCCAGATAACTGCGAAGCCCAGTCTGGCAATTCACATAGACAGGCTTGTCCCGCTCTAACTCGTCCAAGTGCTCCCGCAGATCGTCCAGTGGAATATTGCGGAATCCATTCAAGTGCCCACGCCGATATTCGCCTTCCGTGCGGACGTCCAGCAGCGTCGCACTACCATCGCAAAGCAAGTCTTCAACCTCATTCCAATGGAACTGCCGTACCTTCCCGCTCTCCAAATCCTCGATCATAAAACCGGCCATATTGACCGGGTCTTTGGCAGAGGAATAGGGCGGCGCATAGGAAAGGTCAAGCTCCGTCAGGCTTAGAGCAGTCATTTTTGCGCGAATGGCCGTTGCCAGTACATCAATGCGCTTGTCCACACCGTCGCCGCCAACGATCTGCGCACCGAGCAGCCGCAGGCTTTCTTTTTCATACAGTACCTTCATTGCCATAGGCTGTGCGCCGGGATAATAGGCAGCGTGGGATGCCGGGAAAAGCACGACTTTGTCGTAAGCAATCCCTGCTGCCTGCGCTGCCTTCTCATTGATTCCAGTAGAGGCCGCGGTCAAGCTAAACAATTTCAGAACAGACGAACCCTGAGAGCCGTGAAAGTGGCTGTTTCCGCCGCAGATGTTGTCGGCGGCAATGCGTCCCTGCTTGTTGGCAGGCCCCGCCAGAGAGATCAATGCTTTCTGGCCGGTCACGAAATGGGTGACCTCTACGGCATCGCCCACAGCATAGATGTCCGGCACGGAGGTTTCCATCCGCTCGTTGACAGCGATGCTGCCACGAATACCAAGTTTGAGTCCGGCTTCTTTTGCCAAATGCGTATCCGGGGTAACACCGATGGCCAGCAGCACCATATCCGAATGCAGCGGCTCACTACCCTCCAACAGGGTCAGCACGGAATCTCCGTCCTGCCGAAATCCGGTGACGGTTTCACCCAACCGCAGAGCCACGCCGTGTCTGCGCATTTCCGCATGGACAAAGCTCGCCATATCCGTATCCAGCGGCGCTAATAGCTGCTTTGGACGTTGGACGATGGTGACGGAAACGCCCATCTCCACAAGGTTTTCCGCCATTTCCAGACCGATAAAGCCGCCGCCAGCCAAAACAGCGGTTTTCGGCTTCTGATCCTCTACAAAGCGCCGAATGCGGAGGGTGTCTTCCACGGTGCGCAGCGTGAAAACACGCTCGCTGCTGACGCCGGAAAGCGCAGGAACCGTCGGCTTTGCGCCGGGGGCAAGAAGCAGTTTGTCATAGGTTTCCGTATAGATCTTCCCGCTGTCCAGTGTGCGGACAGTGACTGTTTTCTCTGTGGGATTGATCGCAGTTACTTCCTGCCGTACCCGCACATCAATGCGAAAGCGGTCCCAGAAGCTCTCCGGAGTTTGCAGTGTCAGTTCTTCTTGCTCCTTGATCACACCGCCCACATAATACGGCAGACCGCAGTTGGCATAGGACACATAACCGCTGCGCTCGATCATGATGATCTGCGCGTGTTCATCCAAACGGCGGATGCGGGCGGCGGCAGAAGCACCGCCCGCCACACCGCCTACGATCACAACTTTCATCTTGCGCCCTCCACCATTGCGGCAATCTCCGACTTAGGCCGATAGCCGACCGATTTGGTAATGGCCTTTCCATCCTTGAATACGACCAGCATCGGGATGCTGGATACCTGAAAACGCATCGCCAGTTCCATCTGCTCGTCCACATTGACCTTGCCCACCTTGAGCGCACCGCTTTTTTCTTCGGCAAGCTCATGCAGTACGGGAGAGAGCATTTTGCACGGTCCGCACCAGTCCGCATAGAAATCCAGCAGGACGGGCTTGTCGGAATGCAGTACCTCATTTTCAAAATTCGCAGCAGTAATTTTCAGTTCAGCCATGAGTAAGGCTCCTTTCTGTTATCTTTGTTTATTCTTTGTTTTTCAGCTTGCAAATACCCTGCGTCATGGTTCCCATCGGACAAAACGCACACCATGTGCGGGGCTTGTAGAGCACCATAACGATCAGACCCAGCAGCAGAGAGGTCAGCATGAGGCTAGCGTTCCTCCCTTAATCCTGCAAGGATTTGTAATAGAGCATACAGTGGCAAAATCCCTCGAAGAGAGGATCTGCAATTTGATCCTTAAACTCCTGGCACATATATTTGGTCGCCTCTGTGCGCTCCCTGCGGCAGGGACAGCATCCGCCGGTATGCTTGAGTCCTTCCCGGATAGTATTGACAATCTCCTGATCGGGATTGAGCTTGATTTTCATGTTCGCCACCTCTTTCTTGATTGTGGCTTTATCATACCGCAGGACAAAGTCTTTTTCTGTGACGAGGTCACATTGATAAAAAAATCCGGTGCTTTTGGAGCACCGGATTTTTTTGTATGGTCACATTTCTTATTTCAGACGATGGAGTCCATCTGCATTGCGCAGCGTAATCGCACCTCGTCTTAGCTCCACAAGCCCGTCCTCTGAGAAGCCTTTGAGCATCCGTGCCACCGCCTCCCGCGCCGAGCTGATGTGCTGGGCGATCTGCTCATGGGTCATGCGTATGGTGTCGGAGCCGGTACGCTCCGCTTCGGCAAGGAGGAATTCTGCCAGCCGCCGATCCAGCCCCTTGAACATGATCTGCTGCATCGCCCACATCACATCAGAAAACCGTTTCGTTGCCAACTCATAAAGGAAGCAGCGGACATATAGATTTTTCTCCTTGAGTGCAGCGATGACATTTGCAGGGATAATCAGAACCTCCGTATCCATTCCCGCGGTCATTTGCGTATCAAAGGTGATCTGACTGATCACACAGGAGGCAGAAAGCACGCATAATTCGCCCGGATACAGCCGGAACAATGTGACTTCCCGCCCCTCCTCGGAGAGAAGATAGGTGCGGATCTCGCCGGAAAGGACGAACAGCATTCCAAGACATTCGTTGTCGCTGCTGTGTACGAATGCACCTTTTTCATAATGACGGACAAAGGCACTTCGGCGCAGCGTTTCTTGCTCCTGTTCGGTCAAGGATGACCAGAACGGAAGCTGTGTCAGTGTGGGTTCCATATCAATGGCAGCTATGCTTACCACAGCCGTGGTCACCGCAGGTGTGCCCATCCTCGCCGTGCTCATGGTCATGGTGGTCACAGTGAACATTGGGATCGTAGCCCAGATTTCCGCTGAGCAATGCGCTCACCGCCGCGTCAGCGTCCCCGCTGACACCGCCGTAGAGCTTGATGCCCGCTTCGGCCAGAGCTGCCTGCGCACCGCCGCCGATGCCTCCGCAAATCAAAGTGTCCACGCCGTTCTGCATCAGGAAGCCTGCCAGTGCGCCGTGACCGCTGCCGTTGGTGTCAACGACTTTCGCATGAGTGATTTTGCCGTCCACAGCTTCATAAAGCTTGAACTGCTCGGTGTGACCGAAATGCTGAAAGATTTGACCGTTTTCATAGGTAACTGCAATTTTCATAATGGAATCTCCTTTGCAAGTTTTGCCTGATTTTTCCATGTTGGCTCTCTGCATCCGACAGCAACGGCCGCAGTGGGCTGCCTCCTGTCCTCCGCAGATGCGGTAGTTTCCCCCGGTGATGTGCAGCGGTTTCCCGTGGACAAGACACGCTGCGATCTTGCGCCGTGCGCTTTCGTAAATCTCCTGCACGGTAGAGCGGGAAATATCCATTTGCACGGCACACTGCTCGTGGGTTTTCTGCTCCAAGTCAACCAGCCGAATGACCTCGTACTCGTCCAGCGTCAGCAGGATCGGCTCGGTATCCCCACACCCGTTGGGGCAGAAGGTATCGACCTGTGGTGCGCCACAAATCCGACGGCACCGTGGCGGTCTTGGCATGGATATGCCTCCTTTGTTTTCGGTATATGCCGATTATAGCGCCTTAAACAGAAAAAAGCAATATTCTCTTCAAAAGCCGCTGCAATTTCCATCCACATGTGACAGAACTTCGCAGGGCATGATGAATTTGCTTGGATTCATTATGAGTTTAGTTTACATGCAAGCCGTTCACGGGCGGTTGTCCACCTATGAACGGCTTGTAAATTCTCAAAATTTTTTTAGTCCCTACTTGACCGCTTTTTCTTTCACCCACAGGAGAACTGTCCGGTGGGTGATTTTTAATTGCTCTGCGGCCTGTCTTGCGGAAATTCCGCTCCAGCCGCCGGCAGCGCTCCCGTGTCGAAACACGTGCATCGCCATAGTCTGACCTTCAATCAATCGGATGGATCAGTTGCAAACAAATATGCAGCAGCCCAGACCGCTTTCAACGGCAGTCTGGGCTGTTGTATATGGAATCGGTTATTCCGGCTCAGTGTGCGGTCAGCTCGCAGGTGCGTTCGTAGGCGGCGATCACTGCGTCCATGGCAGCGGCGCGGGCGCCGCGCTGTTCCAGCGCGCGGACGCCTGCGATCGTCGTTCCGCCGGGGCTGCAAACCTCGGATTGGAGCTTTCCAGGGTGCTTGCCGGAGGCAAGCGCCATTTCTGCCGCGCCGATCATGGTCTGTGCGGCAAGTGCCAGCGCCTGCGGATATGGCAGGCCGCAGCTTACGCCGCCGTTTGCCAGCGCGTCCAGAAACAGATAGACGAACGCCGGGCCGCAGCCGGAAACTGCGCTGCCCGCGTCAAGCTTGTCCTCCGGCATCCGCATCAGAAGCCCGGCCGGTTTCAGTGCTTCTTCCAGTGCGGTCAGCTCATCCTCCGTAACAGTATCGTCCGGGGAGATCAGAACCACGCCCTTCCCAAGCGCGACCGGCAGATTCGGCATGATCCGCACGACCGGGCAGGGGAGGCCCAGCGTTTCTCTGATCGTCCTGATCGTAACGCCTGCCGCCATGGAGACGAGCACGGGCCGATCCGTCCGCGCCGAAAGCGGCGCTTTCAGCTCTGCCAGCAGCGCCTGGAGCATCTGCGGCTTGACGCCGAGAAAGATGTATTTGCAGCCTTCTGCGACCTCCAGATTCGTCCCGGCTGCGCAGCCGAGCTCTGCGGCCAGACGCACCGCCTTGTCCGCTGTGCGGTTGGACAGGAGCATACCCGCGCCGCTTTTTGCCGCAGCCTGTGCCAGCGCGCCGCCCATATTCCCGGTTCCGATAAATCCAAGCTGATAGATTGACATAAGTTCCTCCTTACCGGGTCTGCCCGTCGCCCGTTATAATATATTTATAAGTCGTCAGCTCCCGCAGACCCATAGGGCCTCTGGCGTGGAGCTTCTGCGTGGAAATGCCCATTTCGCAGCCGAGGCCGAATTCGCCGCCGTCTGTAAACCGCGTGGATGCGTTTACATAAACTGCAGCACTGTCAACCAGCTGCGTAAAGCGCTGCGCGGTCTGCGCGTTTTCGGTGATGATCGCGTCGGAATGGTGCGTGGAGTGCGCGGCGATATGGAAAATCGCCTCGTCCGCGCTGGAAACGGTCTTGACGGCAAGAATATAATCCAGAAATTCCGTGTCGAAATCCTGTTTCCCCGCAGGTGTGCCGGAAATGATCTGCTGCGCAGTCTCGTCCAGACGAAGCTCGACGGGCGGCAGACCAGCCGCAGCGCGGTCGTCGACAAGGCGCTTTTTGAGCATGGGCAGGAACTGCCCGGCGATATCCGCATGGACGATTGCGACTTCTTCCGCGTTGCAGACGGACAGGCGGCTGGTTTTGGCGTTTTCGATGATATTCAGCGCCTTGTCCAAATCTGCGTCCTTGTCCACGTACACATGGCAGATGCCGGTGCCCGTCTCGATGCACGGGACGGTCGCCGATTCGACGCAGGCGAGGATGAGTCCCGCGCCGCCGCGCGGGATGAGCAGGTCAACCAGGCCGTTTGCCGTCATAAGCTCGTGCGCACTCTGCCGCGTGGTGTCCGACACCAGATTCACGAAGGCTTCCGGCAGGCCGACGGCGCGCAGGCCCTCGTGCATAGCCGCAACAATGGCTGCGGCAGAACAGTATGCCTCTTTCCCGCCGCGCAGGACGCAGACATTGCCGCTTTTGAGGGCGAGCACCGCCGCGTCAGAGGTAACGTTCGGGCGGCTTTCATAGATAATGGCGACGACACCCATCGGAACCGCAGTTTTTCGGATCACAAGTCCATTGGGCCGTTTCACCTCAGCCAGAACTTCCCCAACCGGGTCAGGGAGCTTCGCGACCTGCCGCATACTGTCCGCCATGGCGGCGATCCGGTCCTTTGTCAGGCGCAGGCGGTCGAGCATGACGCTTGAAATGACGTCCTGCGCCGCGTGCAGATCTTCCGCATTTGCGGCGAGAATGGCATCTGCATTTGCCTCAATTGCATCTGCCATTTGCAGGATGGCCCGGTTCTTTTCTTCACTCCCCAGCCACGCAAGCTGCGGGCAGGCGGCCTGGGCCTGCTGTAAAAGCGCCTGTGTCGTCATATGTCTGCCTTCCTTCCTAAAAATCTTGTGCCGATGGATTTCCCGTCGAGCAGCGCATAGAGCTTCTCGACCTCTGCTCCGTTGGCAATGATCATATCTGTTCCGGCTTTTGTGACGATCTGCGCAGCGGTAAGCTTGGTTTTCATGCCGCCGGTTCCAAGCTCGGAACCCTTGCAGTCGGCAAGGCGCAGAATTTCTTCTGTGATTTCGGGAACCAATTCGATGCGCGCAGCGTCTGGATTTTTATGCGGGTCGGCAGTGTACAGACCGTCAATATCCGACAGCAGCACGAGCAGATCGGCGTGAACGCTGGTCGCGACGATGGCCGAGAGCGTATCATTGTCGCCGATGCCGAACTCTGCGACGGAAACCGTGTCGTTCTCGTTGACGATCGGAATCGCATCCAGCTCCAGCAGGCGCTGGATCGTGTTCTGGAAATTCTCGTGCCGGACAGGGTCGGCGATATCGTCCGCCGTCAGCAGGATCTGTGCGACGGTGTGGCGGTATTCGGAGAACAGCTTGTCGTAGGTATACATCAGCTCACACTGACCGACTGCGGCGGCAGCCTGCTTGGTCGGTACATCTGCCGGCCGCTTTCCGAGGCGGAGCTTGCCCACGCCCATGCCGATCGCGCCGGAGGAGACGAGGATCACCTCATTTCCGGCATTCTTGAGGTCGCAGAGCACCTTGCAGAGCGCTTCCATCTGGCGGATGTTCAGCCTGCCGGTTGGATGCGTGATGGTGGAGGTGCCGATTTTAATGACAATGCGCATACAGGCGTCCCTTCTTCCGTATCTTGCTGTGTGGAAGTATAGCATATTGCGGGGCACATGACAAGTGCTGATTTCGAATGCAGTTCATGAAATTTCTTCATGTAAAATATTGTTGTGATATACCTTGACAGGCGAGGTATATCGTGTTATACTAGCCGCACCGAAACGGAGGTGGGGATGTGTCCATTCGGGCAGACGTGATCCGCGGTCATACGGACGCGGTGATCCTGGCGCAGCTTCTGCGCCGCGACAGCTACGGCTATGAGATCAACAAAAACATTGAAAATTGTTCCGGCGGCGAATTCGTCCTGAAGGAGGCCACGCTCTATACCGCCTTCCGGCGGCTGGAGGACAGCGGGTACATTACCTCCTACTGGGGCGATGAAGCGGTCGGAGCCAGACGGAAGTATTACAGAATTACAGAAAAGGGCCGGGAGGCTTACCGGCAGGCGCGGGCAGAATGGGACGCAAGCGTGCGCATTCTGAACGCATTATTGGAGGGAGAAGCATGAGAGAGAAGATCAGTGTCTATGTAGATGAACTTTTTTCCGATGCTGCGCTGACCATCCGCAACGCGGAGGTGCAGCAGGAGATTTTGCAGCATACGCTCGACCGGTACGACGATCTGATCGCCGCCGGTAAATCGGAGCAGGAAGCATATGACGAGGCCGTCGGCGGCATCGGCGACGTGTCAGAGCTGTACGAGCACAAGCCGGAAGCGGAAGCGCCGAAAACGCGGGACTTTCCTGCTCCGCCCACACCCGGCGTTGTGTTCACTGCGCCGCAAACGCCGCAGTCCGGCAAGAAGAAAAAGCTCCCCGGCTGGGCCATCGCGCTCATCTGCGTGGGTGTGGCAGCGGCGATTCTGGCGCTGAACTTTGCGGGCCAGGCAGCCTTCGGTGTGCTGCGCGCGGGAGGACGTTATATCTATGACAACGCGAACAAATATGAAACGCTTGACCGCTCCGGCTTTGGCAGCGCGGAAGATTCTGTAGCCGCATCCGAGCTGCTGACCGGCATCGACGAGATTGAGATCCATTGGCTGACCGGCGATGTGTATCTGGTCGAATCGAACGCGGACGGCGTGGCTTTTCAGGAGGATTATACCGGAGACAATGAGGATTACCGGATGCGCTACAGAGTCAGCAACGGAAAGCTCATCATCCAGCCGTGCAAATCGAGGCTTTTCAGCAACATGGATCTGCCGAGAAAGGCGCTGACCGTCTTCCTGCCGGATACGCTGACGCTGGATAACATTACGGTCGAGACTGTCTCGGCGAATGTCGAGCTGATGGGAGGCAGCGTGGATTCGCTCACCGTCAGCACCACAAGCGGCAATATTACCGGCCCGGGGCTTCTGGCTGAGGACTATGACTTCGGTACTGTCAGCGGAGATATCTCCCTGACTGCGCTTCCGGCGGACGGCAGCGATATTGACTGTGAGACCGTTTCCGGGGAAGCGCGCATCAGCTGCACCGCAGCCCCGGATGAGGTCAGCTTCAACAGCGTCAGCGGCGATCTGCGCCTTACGCTTCCGGAGGGCAGCTGCCGGTACACGCTGGATCTCAGCACCGTCAGCGGCGACCGTGACACCGACGGCTTCCTCTCCAGCGGCGATAAGCTCTGCGCCATCACCGCAGAAACCGTCTCCGGCGATGTCGAGCTGCGGACAGGGCCGTAAAAAACAGCTTGCAGCAGAAATGGCCAGCAGCGTAGCTGCTGGCCAAAAACATTTTTATGCCTGCTTCCACTTGCGGCAGCGGCGTGCTTTTTTGCGGCGCCGGACGATGCCGGAGATGATAAAGAACAGGATCACTGCGGCAATGGCCGCAATCGTCAGAATCAGATACAGTGTCGTGTTTGATGTTGAGGTCTTGACGGAAAGCCACAGGTCATTCATCACCTGTGTGGCCTCCACGCCGAGCTCGGCAAAGGATTCGCTGCGCGCAAGCGTCTCGTCGTCCGGGTAGGAGACGGGGCTGGACGTCACTTCCTCGTCCAGATAGTCCTTTGCGGCAGTCTCCGGGGTGGAATAGCCGATGTAATCCAGATTGGCGGCGGAGATATCCGGGCGGCAGAGGAAGTTGATAAATGCCTCCGCGCCCTCCTTGTTCTGGCAGCCCTTCGGGATGCACATGGCGTCAATGAAGATATTGAAGCCCTCTTTCGGGTGGCTGAAGCCCAGATCGGGATTTTCCTCGACCATGGTCAGGTAGTCGCCCGCGTAATAGGGAGCTGCCCAGGCTTCGCCGCGCTCCATGCGGTCAAAGATCTGGTCCATGACGTAGCCCTGCAGAACAGGGGACTGCGTGGCCAGCAGGTCGGCGCAGTTTTTAAGCTCCTGCTCGTCCTCCGTGTTGAAGCTGTAGCCCAGCATGGATTCCGCAATGGCAAACGCGTCGCGCGGGTTATCGAACATCAGAAGCTTGCCCTGATACTTGGAGTTCCACAGGCAGGACCAGCTTTCCGCATCCTCGTCCGAAACGTAGTTTTTGTTGTAGATCAGACCGACCGTGCCCCATGTGTAGGGAACGGAGTAGGTGTTTTCCGGGTCGTACGCCTGATTGCGGAAGGCTTCGTCAATGTATTCGTAGTTCGGAATATTGTCGAAGTTCAGCGGTTCCAGCATATCCTCAGAAATGAGCTTGGCGATCATATAATCAGACGGGATGATCACGTCGAACGTTGTGCCGCCGGTCTTGAGCTTGGTGTACATGGACTCGTTGGAGTCGAACGTCAGGTAATTGACCTTGATGCCCGTCTCTTCCTCGAACGCCTTGATCACGTCCAGACCGTCATCCGTGCCGTCGGAGATGTACTGGCCCCAGTTGTAGACGGTGATCTCATTGGCGGCGGCGTGCACGGGCAGGGGAGCGGCGCAGAGCAGCAGAACGAGCGCCAGCAGAACAGAAAAAAATCGTTTTTTCATGCACGGACCCTCCTCGGCTGCTGCCGGTTCTTCTCGGATTTGGCCTGCAGCAGGTTCATGACGACCATCAGGACAAGAATCACGATGAACATCAGCGTAAACAGCGCGTAGATCTTCGGCTGAATGGGCTTTTTCGTATAGTTGTAGATCTCGACCGGGAGTGTAATGAAGCTGGAGCCGGTGACGAAATACGAAATGACGAAATCGTCCAGACTCATGGTGAATGCCATGAGAGCGCCGGAAATGATGCCGGGCATGATCTCGTGAATGACGACCTTGGTGAACGACTGGAACGGCGTGCAGCCGAGATCCAGCGCGGCCTCGACCAGATCCTTGTCCATCTGCTGAAGCTTCGGCATGACGTTCAGAATGACATAGGGGAGATCGAACGTGATATGCGCGATGAGAAGCGTCCAGAAGCCGAGCACGGAGTTGGTCTTCAAAACCGTCCCCGCGAACGCGAACAGCAGCGCCAGCGCAACGCCGGTGACGATATCCGGATTCGTCATGGGGATGTTCGTTATGGTCATGACGGCGGAGCGGAGCCGGCCCTTCATGCTGTGGATGCCGACGGCGGCCATTGTGCCGACGACGGTAGAGATGAGCGTCGCCAGCAGCGCAATGATGACAGAGTTGCGCAGGAGCGTCAGGAGCGTGCCGTCCCGGAACAGATTGGCGTACTGCCGGAGCGTGAAGCCCTTGAAGCTTGCGATGTCCGTGCCGGTGTTGAACGAGGCCACGGCCAGAACGATCATCGGGATATACAGGAAGATGAACACCAGAACGGTGACAGTGCGGTTGAAATGCTTCATACCTTGATGACCTCCTCTCCATCGCCCTCACCGAAGCGGTTCATAACGGCGACACAGATAAAGATCAGGATCATCAACACCAGACTCATGGCCGCGCCGAGGTTCGGGTTGTAGGCGGTCTTGAACTGGGACTCGATCACATCGCCGATGAGCGTTGTGCCGGTGGAGCCGAGCTTCTGGGAGATGTAGAAGGTAGAGACAGCCGGGACGAAGACCATCGTAAGGCCGGACAGAATACCGGGGCCGGAAAGCGGCAGGATGACACGGGAAAACACCTGCGACGGACGGCAGCCGAGGTCAAGCGCAGCCTCAACAAGCCGGTTGTCGATCTTCATAATGACCGTGTAGAGCGGCAGGATCATGTAGGGCAGGTAGTTATACACCATGCCGAGAATGACGGCGCCGTTTGTCCGGATGAGCGGCAGCGGAGAAATGCCGATGTGCTGCAGGAGCGTGTTGATGATGCCCGTATCCTCCAGCATACCGACCCAGGCCAGCGTACGGAGCAGGAAGCTCATGCACATCGGGAGCATAATGAGCATTTCGAGGAACCGCTGCGTGAGCGGCTTACACTGCGCGATAAAATATGCGACAGGGTAGCCGATGATCAGGCAGATCAGCGATGCAAACAGGCTCAGCCAGATCGAGCGCAGGAAGATCGGCAGATACGTGCCCATGCCGGACAGGTTGGAAAGCGTAAACTGGCCGGTGATAGAATCGGTCAGCGCGTAATAGACGACGATACCCAACGGGATGATCGTAAACAGGACCATCCAGATAATATACGGGCAGGCGAGAAGCTTGTTGTTATTCTTCATCGGCTTCTTCCTCCGAGGCGTCGGCAATCTCGTCATATTCCGCGCTGTAGGAGGAGTAGTCGCCGTAGAGGCCGGAATACTCGCTCTTGTGCATGATATGGATATCCTCAGGATTGAGGCGAATGCCGATGTACGCGTCAACAGGGCAGTAATCCGTGGTCTGAATGAGCCACTTGAAGCCCTTGAAATCGACAATGGTGTCGTAGTGGACGCCCTTGAAGGTGACGGAGGTGACGGTGCCGCACAGATGGCCCTGCTCCGGCGGAACGATATCCACGTCCTCCGGACGGATAACGACGTCGACCGGCTCGTTGGGGGCAAAGCCCTTGTCCACGCACTGGAACTTGCGGCCGAAGAACTTGACGACATAGTCCTCCAGCATCACGCCGTCGAGAATATTGGACTCGCCGATGAAATCCGCGACGAATGCGTTCTTCGGCTCGTTATAGATATCCTCCGGCCGGCCGATCTGCTGGATCTTGCCCTTGTTCATGACGACGATGGTGTCGGACATGGTCAGCGCCTCTTCCTGATCGTGCGTGACATATATAAATGTAATTCCCATTCGCTGCTGGATATTCTTCAGTTCGTTCTGCATATCCTTGCGCAGGCGCAGATCGAGTGCGCCCAGAGGCTCGTCGAGCAGCAGCACCTGCGGGCGGTTGACCAGTGCGCGGGCAATGGCCACACGCTGCTGCTGGCCGCCGGACAGGCTCGTCACCTTGCGGTTTTCGAAGCCCTTGAGGCTGACGATTTCCAGCATCTCGGTCACGCGTTCGTCGATCTCATCCTCCTTGACCTTTGCAATGCGCAGACCGAAGGCGATGTTGTCGTACACGTCCAGATGCGGGAACAGCGCGTAGCGCTGGAAGACCGTGTTGATCTTGCGCTGATACGCAGGCAGATCGTTGATCCGTTTGCCGTTGAACAGCACGTCGCCGGACGTCGGGGTCAAAAAACCGCCGATGATCCGGAGCATGGTCGTCTTTCCGCAGCCGCTGGGCCCCAGCAATGTGAGGAATTCCTTGTTGTTGATGTACAGGTTGATGTTGTCGAGAATCGTCTCTCCGTCCTCGAATGTCATAGTGAGATTCGTGAGGCGAATGAGCTCTTTGGACATGTATCCTCCCCCATTTCAAAAAAATTTGTATGCGTCGAACTTTGCCGGAGCCGCCCGAAACATACTGGATTGAATATATCCGGCGGGGGTGGATTTGTCAATATCTAAACAGAAAATTGTGCAAAAAAGTTGGAAGAACATTTTGAAAGTTCTTCCAACTTTGGAGAAAACGAAGAAAAAGATTGATTATGTAAAGTATTCCTGCACAAAATCGACAGACTCGACCTGAAACGTCCTGCCGTTGAGATAGGAAAGGCACCCGGCGTCTGTTGTAAATTGGAACGTCAGCTTGTAGGAATAGAGCGCCTGAAATTTCCGGTCGTAGCGCTTGTCGAGCTTTCCGTATTTGCCGTCACCCAGCAGCGGCCAGCCTGCGGCGGCCATCTGCGCGCGGATCTGATGGGTGCGCCCGGTCACAAGCTCGCACTCCACAAGGCTCAGCCCGTTCCGGCTCTGAAGCGTTTTGTAGAATGTGATGCAGGTCTTTGAACCCTTCTGCGGCGTTTTCGTGATGTAGACGCGGTTTTCCTTCGCGTCCTTGAACAGCTGCCCCTCGAGCCTGCCGGAGGCCGGGCGGGGCGTTCCGTGCACAATGCAAAGATAGCGCTTGTCGATTTCGCGATCCTTGATCTTCTGGTTCAGAATGCGCAGTGCCTCCGCGTTCTTTGCGGCAATGACAATGCCGCCGGTATTGCGGTCGATGCGGTTGCACAGGGCCGGGGCAAAGGCGTGCTCCTCTCTGGGCCGCCACTCGCGGTTGGCGTAGAGATATGCCTGAATGTGATCGATCAGCGTTTTGCCGTATTCTGCGCCGTCATGCGGATGCACGGCCTGTCCGGGCTTTTTATCGACCAGCAGGAGATTTTCGTCCTCATAGACGATATGCAGTTTCGGCGCGTCGACGGTCAGATAAGCATTTTCTTCTTTTGGGGTATCAAAAAACTCGTCGTTGATGTATAATTGCAGCGTGTCCCCGGCGGTCAGCCGCGTGTCGCGCTCGGCGCGTTTGCCATTCAGCTTGATGCGCTTGAGCCGGATGTATTTCTGTGCCAGCGAAGCGGGGAGCAGGGGAACGGCCTTTGCCAGCCACCGGTCGAGCCGCTGCCCGGCGTCGTTCTGTGTGATGGTGAATTCCTTCATAGCGGTCTCCATACAAAACAAATAGTCTGTTTTTATTTTATCACGCGGCGTCCTTTCTGTAAAGAATCCGGTGTTCGCGAAAAAGAACGAAAAATTTATGAAAAAGTATTTGACTTCCCTGCGATTATTCGATATAATATCCATCGCACGATTATGGATTGGAGGGCGCTATGCTGCTGGATCTGAAGCCAATTCTTGTAACGCCCGGCGCAAGTCTTCCGTTTGAGACGCGCGAGGATCTGTCCGATCTTGTTTTCGGCAGCTGCAGGCCCGCGTCAGAGCCGGTTCTTGCCAGCGGCAAGGTTCGCAATACGGCAGGCGTTCTCGAACTGACCGGCGAACTCAGTACGACGCTGCACGGCGTATGCGACCGCTGCGCCGGTGAGTTTACGCGTGCGGTGCAGATCCCGGTCCACGCGGTTCTGGTTTCAGAAGAGGAGCTGGAGCAGACGGAGGATGAATGGGTGTTCGGCATCCACGACGGCTGCGCCGATCTGACCGACATCATCACGACCGCCTTTGTTCTCAATATGGACAGCCAGCTTCTGTGCAGGCCCGACTGCAAGGGCGTTTGCTTCCGCTGCGGCAAAAACCTCAACGAAGGGCCGTGCGGCTGCAAAAAGGAACCCGATTCCCGTTTTGCTGTTTTACAGCAGTTACTGGATAAATAAGTAGATAATGTGCCTTCGGGCATTTAGACCAAGGAGGTGTACCACATGGCAGTACCCAAGAGAAAAGTATCCCGCGCAAGAAGAGATAAGAGACGCAGTTCCCACTGGAAGCTGGCGATCCCCGGCGTCGTCGCTTGCCCGAAGTGCGGCGAGCCCCGCCTGCCTCACAGAGCCTGCAAGGCTTGCGGCTACTACAATGGCCGTGAAGTCATTTCTGTTGAAGCTAAGTGATTTCGCTGAAAGAGATGAGAGGGAGGCTGTGCGCCTTCCTCTTTTCTTATCCTGAAAAGGAAGCCTGAAAGGAGGGCCTACCATGTCGAAGCCCATCGTAGCCATCGTCGGCCGGCCGAACGTCGGCAAGTCGATGCTCTTTAACAAACTGACCGGCAAGCGCATGGCCATCGTCGAGGACACGCCCGGCGTCACCCGCGACCGCATTTACGGCGAATGCGAGTGGAACGGCCGCGGCTTTGCCCTTGTCGACACCGGCGGCATCGAGCCCGGCACGAACAACGAAATGCTGAAGTTCATGCGCCGTCAGGCGGAGATCGCCATCGAGACGGCCACGGTCATCGTTATGGTCGTCGACGTGACGGTCGGCCTGACCGCTGCGGACGCGGAGGTCGCGTCCATGCTCAAGCGGTCGAAAAAGCCGGTCGTGCTGGCCGTCAACAAGTGCGACCAGACCGGCCATGCCAATCCCGACGCGTATGAATTCTACGCGCTTGGCCTCGGCGACCCTATCGAGGTTTCCGCCGTCCACGGTCACGGCACGGGTGATCTGCTCGACGCGTGCGTCGAAAGCTTCCCGCCGGACGACGGCGAGGAATACGACGAGGACGTCATCAAGGTCGCCATCATCGGCAAGCCGAACGTCGGCAAATCGAGCCTGCTCAATCAGATTCTCGGCGAGGAGCGCGTGATCGTCTCCAATGTCGCAGGCACGACGCGTGACGCCATCGACAGCTATTTTGAAAACGAATCCGGCAAGTTCCTGTTCATTGACACCGCCGGTATGCGGCGCAAGTCGAAGGTCGACGATGCAGTTGAGAAATATTCCAATCTGCGCTCCATTGCCGCCATTGAGCGTGCGGATGTGTGCCTCATCCTGATCGACGCCAACGAGGGCGTGACGGAGCAGGATACCAAGGTCGCAGGGCTGGCACACGAGGCGGGCAAGGCCTGTATCATCGTCGTCAACAAATGGGATACGGTCGAAAAGGACACGAACACCATGGACGAGAAGACAGCGGAGATCCGCCGTGACCTCAGCTACATGACCTATGCGCCGGTCGTATTCATCTCGGCGCTGACCGGTCAGCGCGTCGACAAGCTGTTTGACATGATCGTCGCTGTTTCCAACCAGAACAGTATGCGCATTACAACGGGTATGCTCAACAACATTCTGGAGGACGCGACCGCGCGTGTCCAGCCGCCCACGGACAAGGGCCGCCGTCTGAAGATCTACTATATCACGCAGGTCGGCGTCAAGCCGCCGCACTTTGTCTTCTTCTGCAACGACAGCCGCCTGTTCCATTTCTCGTACCAGCGGTATCTGGAAAACCAGATCCGCGCGGTCTTTGGTCTGACCGGTACGCCGATCAAGATCACCATCCGCCAGAAGGGCGACAAGGAAGACGTGTAAATTACGATCCCGGCAGAAACCACAGCTCTGCCGGGGTTTTTGAAATTTTAATTCTAAAGGGGAAGCGGAAACAATGGAACAGCGTTATGCGCAATATGCAGTAGAAAAAGCCGTCCAGCTGCTTGCAATCGACAGCCCGACGGGCTTTACGGACAAAGCGGCCGAATGGGTGCTGGAGGCTTTTGCATCGCTCGGCTTTGACGCACGGAAAACGACCAAGGGCGGCATTCTGATCGATCTCGGCGGTGAGGAGTCCGCAGAGGGCGGGCTGCTTTTGCAGGCGCACACGGACACGCTCGGCGCGATGGTCGCGGAGGTCAAGGCCAATGGCCGCCTGCGCGTGACGAGCCTCGGCGGTATGCGCGCAGAAAACGGCGAAACGGAAAATGTGCGCGTCTATACGCGCTCCGGCAAGGTCTATGAGGGGACGCTCCAGCTCTGCAACGCCTCTGTCCACGTCAACGGCGAATACGCCAAGACGAACCGAACCTTCGACACGACCGAGATCCTGCTGGACGAGAATGTTTCTTCTGCCGAAGAGACGCGTGCGCTCGGCATTGAGACAGGCGATATCGTCTGCTTCGACCCGCGCACGCACGTGACGGCTTCGGGCTACATCAAAAGCCGCTTCCTCGACGATAAGCTCTCCGTCGGTATTCTGCTCGGCTTTGCAAAATACCTGCATGACGAAAAGAAGACGCTGCCGCGCCGCACGTATGTCCATGTGACCGTCTATGAAGAGGTTGGCTTCGGCGGTTCGGCCTCCGTGCCGGAGGGTGTGACGGAATCCATCAGCGTCGACATGGGCTGCGTGGGCGACGGCCTTGCCTGCACGGAACGGCAGGTATCCATCTGCGCCAAGGATTCCGGCGGCCCGTACAGCTATGCCGTCGTCGGCAAGCTCATCGACGCAGCCAAGCGCGAGGGCGCGGACTATGCCGTCGATGTCTATCCGTACTACGGCTCCGACGTGGAAGCGACGCTCCGCGCGGGCTATGACATCCGCCACGGCCTCATCGGCTCCGGCGTCTACGCCAGCCACGGCTACGAGCGCAGCCACATGGACGGCGTTCTGAATACGCTCAAAACTATCAAAGGCTATCTGCACGTCTGATAAAAAGTACAACTCTGGGTGTATACCGGTAAGACAAAACGTTTGAGAGCATCGTAAAATTACTGAGATTCGAAGGATGAACGGAGGGAGCATGGAAATCACGTTTGTAAATCCCGGTGCTGATTATATGATCCAGCGAATGATGGATTTTCAGGCCGAAGAGGAATCGGCCTTTTGGTCTGAACCGTTGTACCATTTCTATCCGCAGTTGGACAAGGTCTATGCTGCGGGCCTGTCATTCGATGAACGAACAGAATATATTGCACGGACAATGCGCACTGTTTACGCTGAATCAGAGAATACGATCAACGAAAAGGCTGCTTTATACGCGCACCATTGGAAAGTCTGCAAACCGCAAATTACTGCGGCTTTATCGGATGCTTTTGGTGTGGATTGTGCCAACTTGTTTGATGACATACGGTGTAATGTAAGCCTGAATCCGATCGAACCCCGCTTTCTGAAAGAGCACTGTTACGACACATTCTTTCTGAACAGCGAACGCGGCGCGATCGGTGGCGGAATACATGAAATCATACACTTTGTTTGGTTCTATGTGTGGAACGAACTATTCAGGGATGATTACGATGAATACGAACGTCCATCTCTTAAATGGATTTTAAGTGAGATGGTAGTTGAATCTGTAATGAAGGATGAACGCCTCAGTTCTATCAACCCATACTTTCCAAGAGAGAATGGCGGCTGTATCTATCCGTATTTCTTTGATATGATGATAGATGATAGGCCAATTTTGGATACATTGGATACCATGTACAGAAGCCAGTCTATCAGAGAGTTTATGCGGAACAGCTATGCCTATTGCCAAAAGCACGAAGCTGAAATCAGGCAGCATATCAGGAAATCAGAAGGATAAGTACATAAACAGAGTGCGGTTTTTCGAAGCAGACGAATCCATCGGACAGAGAATCACGCTTTTTGTGCCCGGAAACAATATTGGGGTTGCAACAGCTGAAGTGGGTAGGATAGCCTGCAAGGCTCAGAGTGCTCCTGAATTTTCTGCATTCGAATCCCCTCAGGCGCTTCGCACCAGCTCCCCTTGAGCCCAAGGGGAGCCTTTGGGCAACGAAAAAGAGCAAGCCGACTGGCTTGCTCTTTGGCTTGTCTTCGATCAGATCGCACGCTCAACCTTGTTGGAACGCAGGCATCTTGTGCAGACATATACATGGCGCGGAGTACCGTCAACGATTGCCTTGACACGTTTGACGTTGGGCTTCCATGCACGGTTCGCACGTCTGTGAGAATGGGAGACCTTGATACCGAATGTTACGCCCTTGCCGCAGATATCGCATTTTGCCATCGGATGCACCTCCTTGCCGCTTGGAAAATCAGATTCACGCGCTATAAAGCGCCGACAAGTATATTAACAGATTGCGTTGGAAATTGCAAGCACTTTTTTCGGAAAAATCCGAAAATTTCGCGCCGGGGCGACAAAGGATTTTCCCTGTTGCGAAACCGGGGCAAAGCGGGTATAATCGAGGTATCCTGAAACAGAGGTGATCATGTGGCAAGTACCTATACGGTCCTGCTGTCCGAGCTTGCATCGGAATTCAAGCTTGACTTTTTCTACCGGTCGACGGATTTTGACAAGATCCATGTGACCGTTGACGATATCAGCCGTCCGGGCCTTCATCTGGCTGGCTTTTTCGACCATTACGAGCCGATGCGCGTCTATGTCTGCGGCACGGTGGAGACGGCGTATCTGCAAAAGCTCACGCCGGAGGAGCGCATCATCATTTTTGACCATTTCCTGTCCTATAAATGCCCGGCGCTGATTTTTGCGCGGGGCTTTGAACCCATGCCGGAGTGCCTTGAAATGGCGAAAAAATACGACGTGACGGTGCTGGGAACTAAGGACACGACGTCTTATATCGTTTCAAGCCTCATTACCTATTTAAAAAGCTCGCTGGCCCCGCGCGTCACGCGCCACGGCGTTCTGGTCGAAATTTACGGCGAGGGTATCCTCATCAACGGCGACAGCGGCATCGGCAAGAGCGAGACGGCCATCGAGCTGGTCAAGCGCGGCCACCGCCTCATCGCGGACGACGCGGTCGAGATCAAAAAGGTCTCGCCGCACGAGCTGGTCGGCTCCGCACCTCCGGTTTTGAAGCACTATATCGAACTTCGCGGCATCGGCGTTATCAATGTCGCCAAGCTGTTCGGCATGGGCGCGGTCAAGGAAAGCTCCAACATTGACCTGATCATCAATATGGTCCCGTGGCGCGACGGCGAGGCGTATGACCGCCTCGGCATGGAAACGCAGTACACGGAAATTCTGGATGTCAAGGTTCCGTCTATCACAGTTCCCATTACGCCGGGCCGAAATCTTGCCGTGATCTTTGAGGTCGCCGCCATGAACAACCGCCAGAAGCGCATGGGCTACAACGCCGCTGTAGAATTTACCGAGCAGATGAGCAAATACTTTACGGCCCGCAACGATGATTGAAACATAAAAGAGGAACCGGTTGGCTGGTTCCTCTTTTATTTTTATCTGAGATGTGCTATGATAGAAAAAATTATCCACCCGGAGGCGTTTATGTGGAGTTCTGAGCTTCAGCAGACCATCATCCAGAGGTGCAAAGCGGTTCAGTACCGGCTTCAGGAGCCGCTGAGCCGCCATACCTCCTTCCGCATCGGCGGCCCCGCGGCAGTCATGGCGTTCCCCAAAACCACGGAGGAGCTGAAGCAGCTGCTGCAAGGCGCTGCCGCAGCAGGTGCGCAGCCGTATATTCTCGGCGCAGGAACGAACATTCTTGCCCCGGATGAGGGCCTTGATGCGCTTGTGATCTGTCTCAAGGATGCGCTGTGCGGCATCCGCCTCCTGGATGAGGCGCGGATCGAGGCTTACGCGGGTGAAAGCATGGCGAAAGCGGCGGTTTTCGCAAAAAATCACGCGCTGACGGGTCTGGAATTCGCGCACGGCATTCCGGGGACGCTCGGCGGCGGCGTATATATGAATGCGGGCGCATACGGCGGAGAACTGAAGCAGGTCGTGGAATCGGTCACGATCCTGACCATAGACGGCGAGGAGAAAACGCTGTCCGGCGAAGAATGTGCGTTTGGCTATCGCACAAGCGTATATCAGAAGCTGCCCTGCGTGATCGTTAAGGCCGTCCTGCAGCTGCATCCGGGCGACCCAGAGGAAATCGGACAGACCATGCGCACGCTGATGGAAAAGCGCAGGGCCTCGCAGCCGCTGGAGCTGCCGTCCGCCGGAAGCACGTTCAAGCGTCCGACAGGATATTTTGCAGGCCCCCTCATCGAGCAGGCAGGACTCAAGGGCTGCGGCGTGGGTGGCGCGGAGGTATCGAAAAAGCACGCGGGTTTCGTCGTGAATACCGGCGGCGCGTCGGCTGATGATGTAAAGAAGACGATCGCAATGGTGCAGTCGCGCGTGTGGGAAGCATCCGGCGTCCAGCTCGAGCCGGAGGTTCGGATCTGGTAAAAGGAGAAGACTATGCAGTTTGTTATCATTTCCGGTATGTCCGGCGCAGGAAAGAGCAGGGCCGCGTCCGATCTGGAAGACCTCGGCTTTTACTGCGTCGACAATATGCCGGCAGAGATGATCCCGCAGTTTGCTCAGCTGTGTCTGGCAACGAAGGGACGATATGAAAAGGTCGCGCTCGTGACGGATATCCGCGCGAGCATGACGTTTGACGCGCTGTTTCAGGCGCTGCAGAAGCTGGACGATATGCATCTGCAATATTCGATCTATTATATTGAAGCGTCTACAGCGGTCATCATCAAGCGCTATAAGGAAACGCGCCGCCTGCACCCCCTGATGAAGGATGGCTCCACGCTCGAAAATGCCATCGCGCGCGAGCGCGAGCTGCTGGCCCCCGTGCGCAACCGCGCCAGTGCCATCATCGACACGTCCAATCTCTCTACTGGCAAGCTGCGCGGACAGCTCATCGATCTGGTCGCGGGCGGAATGCGGGAGCATTCGATGGACGTGCGCGTCGCGTCCTTCGGCTTCAAATACGGTCTGCCGCTGGAGGCCGATCTGGTCTTCGACGTGCGGTTCCTGCCGAACCCGTACTATATCCCGGAGCTGAAGCACCAGACCGGGCTGGACGAGCCGGTCAGAAGCTTCGTGTTCAAATACCAGCAGACGCTGGATTTTGTGACAAAAACCGAGGATCTGCTTTCCTTCCTGCTGCCCAACTATCTGGACGAGGGCAAAACAGATCTCGTGATCGCCGTCGGCTGTACAGGCGGCAAGCATCGGAGCGTCTGTATCGCGAAGGAGCTGTTTGAGTTCGTATCCAAAAAGGGCTACGCGGCCACGCTCAGCCATCGCGATATGGGCAGAAGGTGATTGCTATGACGGATTTTACAGAACAGATCCGGCTCTATGAGCCGCACCGCAGGCAGCCGCGCATCGCGGCCATCGGCGGCGGACACGGGCTGTCCGCCATGCTGCGCGGCCTGAAGGCCTATACGAGGGATATCACCGCGATCGTGACCGTCGCGGACGACGGCGGCGGCTCCGGTATGCTCCGGGAGGACCTCGGAATGCTTCCGCCGGGCGATATCCGCAACTGTATTATGGCGCTTGCCAATACGGAGCCTACCATGCAGCAGCTGCTCAATTACCGCTTTACCGATGGGAGCCTTGCAGGCCAGAGCTTCGGCAACCTGTTTCTGGCGGCCATGAACGGCATTTCCGGCTCCTTCGACGAAGCGGTCCACCGCATGGGGGACGTTTTGGCCATTACGGGCCGCGTCCTTCCCGTAACGAATCAGGATGTGCGGTTGGAAGCGGAATTTCACGATGGCAGCCGCATTCTTGGCGAAAGCAAGATTTTTTACGCGAAAAAGATCAACAATTCCCGTATCCGCAAGGTGCGCCTCGTGCCGGAACGTCCGGCGGCGCTGCCGGAGAGCGTCCGGGCGATCCGGGACGCGGATATCGTCGTGATCGGCCCGGGAAGCCTGTATACCAGCATTATTCCGAATTTTCTGGTCAGCGGCATTGCCGACGCAGTGCGGCAGAGCCGGGCCTTGAAGATTTATGTGCTGAACATCATGACGCAGGACGGCGAGACGGACGGCTATGACGCCGACGATCACGTCCGCGCGATCCTGGAGCACGCGGGTCCCGGCGTAATGGATGTGTGCATTGCAAACGACGCGCCTGTGCCGCCTGAGATCATGGAGCCATACGCCAAAGAGGGCGTTTCGCAGCTTGAGCTGCGCCGCGAGGATCTGGAGCAGATGGGCCTTGCTGTGCGCACGTTCCCGCTCCTTGAGCCGGGACGCTATATCCGCCACAACTCCGACGCGCTGGCACGCGCGATTTTGTCGGTGTGGCGGGAATTCAGAAACTGAAACAAGCGAGGAGGCAAACGCCGTCATGTCTTTTTCATCCAATGTCAAGCAGGAGCTGTGCCGTCTGCCGATCAACCGGAAGCTGGAAGCCGCCGCAGAGCTGTACGGCATTTTGCTCTACTGCAACGCGTTTACCGCGGATCTTGTCCGCATCACGACAGAGTCGCGCGATCTGGCTGAGCGCCTGCCGCGCCTGATGAAGAAGGTCTTCGGCTTCTCCTTCGACCAGGAGCCGGAGGAGAGCGCGGGAAAGCTGCTGTTCGTGATGGAATCACAGGAAAAAATCCATAAAATGTTTGCGCAGTTCGGCCTCAGCGCGGCCAGAGACGTGACGCTGCACGTCAATTACGGGATGCTGGAGGAGGACGAAGAGCGGCTGGCGTTTTTGCGCGGCGCGTTTCTGTCCGGCGGCTCGGTCACGGACCCGGCCAAGCGCTACCACCTGGAGCTGACGACCTCTCACTATAAGGTCAGCCGCGAAACCTGCGCGCTTCTGCTCGACGCCGGATTTTCCCCGAAGGAAACGACGCGCGGCGGCAACAGCATTCTGTATTTCAAGCAGAGCGACATGATCGAGGATTTTCTGACGGCCATCGGCGCGCCGGTGTGCGCAATGGGCGTGATGGAGGCGAAGGTCGAAAAGGATCTTCGCAACGGCATCAACCGCCGCGTCAACTGCGAAACGGCAAATCTGACCAAGGTGGTCGACGCGTCGATTGAGCAGGTCGCAGCCATCCGGAAGCTTCAGAAGCAGGGACGACTCAAGGAGCTGCCGCCGAAGCTCCGCGAGACGGCAAAGCTCCGTCTCGATAATCCGGAAGCAACGCTGCAGGAACTTGCCGCCATGCAGGACCCGCCCGTTTCCAAATCCGCAATGAACCACCGTATGCGCAAGCTTGTCGCGCTTGCGGACGAAAGCTGAGAGGAGAAAACTGCCATGGCTTTTGTGCATCTGCACGTCCACAGTGAATACAGCCTGCTTGACGGAGCCTGCCGCATCGGCTCCATGATGGACCGGGTGCAGGAGCTCGGCCAGAACGCCATCGCCCTGACCGACCACGGCGTCATGTACGGCACCATCGATTTTTACCGCGCAGCGAAAAAGGCCGGGATCAAGCCCATTATCGGCTGTGAGGTCTATGTTGCGCGCAGGACGCGCTTTGACAAGGTTCACGGCGTCGATAAGGAGCCATACCATCTGGTCCTGCTCTGTGAAAACGAGATGGGCTACCGGAACCTCAGCTATATGGTTTCGCTCGGCTTTACCGAGGGGTTTTACAACCGCCCCCGCGTGGATATGGAACTGCTGCGGGAGCATCACGAGGGCCTGATCGCGCTCTCCGCCTGCCTTGCGGGCCGTATCCCGCAGGCGATCATGCAGGAGGATCTGGACGCGGCGGAGCAGGCCGCGCGTGAATACGCGGAAATTTTCGGCCCGGAGCATTTTTATCTGGAACTGCAGGATCACGGCATTCCGGAGCAGCGAACCGTCAACGGACATATTCGTAAGCTTGCTGAAAAACTGAACCTCCCGCTTGTCGTGACGAACGACGCACACTATCTGCGCAAGACAGACGCAAAAATGCAGGACGTGCTGCTCTGCATCCAGACCGGCAAGACCGTCGACGACCCGAATCGCATGAAATTTGAGACGGAGGAATTCTATCTCAAGAGCGAAGAGGAGCTTCGCAGCCTCTTCCCGGACGTGCCGGAGGCGTTTGAGAATACAGTCCGGATTGCAGAGCGCTGCAATGTAGAATTCACATTCGGCAAGTATTTCCTGCCGGAATTCAAGCTTCCGGAGGGGGTGACGAGTCTTTCTTATCTCAACCAGCTCTGCAAAGAGGGCTTTGACGAGCTGTACGGCACGGCGCACCCGGAGTATATGCAGCAGCTGGAATATGAGATCGACATGATCGAGAAAATGGGCTTTACGGACTACTTCCTCATCGTGTGGGATTTCGTGCGCTTTGCAAAATCCGCCGGGATCCCGGTCGGCCCCGGACGCGGCAGCGCCGCAGGCTCCATGGTGACTTACTGCCTGCATATTACCGAAATTGACCCCATGAAATATGGCCTCTATTTCGAACGCTTCCTGAACCCCGCCCGCGTGACCATGCCTGATATCGATATGGACTTCGGCGATACGAGAAGGAGCGAGGTCGTCGACTATGTCCGGCAGAAATACGGCGAGGATCACGTCGCGCAGATTGTCACCTTCGGCACCATGGCAGCCAGAGCCGCCATTCGCGACGTGGGCCGTGTCATGAACTTCACGTTTGCCGAGACGGACGCCGTCGCAAAGCTCGTGCCGACGACGCTTCATATCACACTCAAGGACGCACTGAAGCAGTCCCCGCAGCTGAAGCAGATGTATGACGGCGATGCGCGCGTTAAGGAGCTTGTCGACACGGCCATGGCCCTTGAGGGTATGCCGCGCAATACCTCAACGCACGCAGCAGGCGTGGTCATTACAAAGCTGCCGGTCTACAACTATGTGCCGCTTGCGACAAACGACGGTACCATCGTCACGGAATACACCATGACAACGCTTGAGGAGCTGGGGCTTCTCAAGATGGACTTTCTCGGCCTGCGCAATATCACCGTCATTGACGACGCGATCCGCGATATCCGGAAGACGGAGCCGGATTTCTCCATGTCCCGCGTGACGGACAACGACCCCAAGGTCATGGATATGCTCACGCAGGGAAGAACAGCCGGTGTGTTCCAGATGGAATCGACCGGCATGACAGGCGTCTGCATGGGTCTGAAGCCGCAGTCAATCGAAGATCTTTCCATTATCGTCGCAGCCTACCGCCCCGGCCCGATGGAGTCGATCCCGCGTCTGATCGCCTGCAAGCAGGACCCATCGCTTGTCAAATACAAGCATCCCATGCTGAAACCTATCCTTTCCGTCACCTACGGCTGCATTCTCTATCAGGAGCAGGTCATTGAGATTTTCCGGAAGCTTGCCGGATATTCGCTTGGCCAGGCGGACATGGTGCGCCGCGCCATGAGCAAAAAGAAGGTCAAGGACATCGAAAAGGAGCGCGGCGCCTTTATCCGGGGCGACGCCTCGCGCAATATCACCGGCTGCGTCGCAAACGGCATTCCGGAGCAGACGGCGGAAGCCATCTACAACGAGATGTACGACTTTGCAAACTACGCGTTCAACAAGGCGCATTCCGTCTGCTACGCGGTGATCGCGTACCAGACCGCGTGGTTCAAATGCTATTACCCGCGCGAATATATGGCGGCGCTCATGACGTCGGTGCTGGGAAGCTCGGTCAAGATCTCCGAGTATATTGCCGAGTGCCGCGCGATGGGCATTGCGCTGCTGCCGCCGGATATCAATGAATCCAACGACAATTTCACCGTCGTGCCGGGCGGCATCCGCTTTGGCCTGGCGGCGATCAAGAATATCGGACGCGGCTTTATCCAGAAGGTCATGAACGAGCGAGAGCAGGGCGGGAAGTTCACCAGCCTTGAGGATTTTGCCTCCCGTATGTACGGGACGGATCTCAACAAGCGGGCGCTGGAAAATCTCATCAAGGCCGGCGCCTGCGATGGCTTTGGACTGAACCGCGCCCAGATGCTGCGTATCTATGAGCTTGTGCTCGACGCAGCGGCCAGCCAGAAGAATAAGAATGTCGACGGCCAGATGGGTCTGTTCGATCTGCTGTCCGGCGAAGACAGCGCCGCTGCCATGCCAGCTGTGCAGGCACCGGACATCCCGGAAATGAGCGTGCAGGAGAAAATGAGTCTGGAAAAGCAGACGACCGGTCTGTACCTGTCCGGCCATCCGATGGACGAGTACCGGCCGCTGCTGCGCGGCATGGATGTGGTTCCAATCGGTGAGATTCTGGAATGCTTTGAAAACGGCGGCGATACCTATCAGGACGAGCAGATCGTGAACATTGCCGGAATCGTCGAGGCGGTCAAGATGAAGACCACGCGCTCCGGCTCCATGATGGCCTATGTCACAGTGGAGGACGATACCGGTTCCATGGAGCTTCTGACATTCTCCACGATCCTGGGCCAATATGGCTCGCTGCTTTATGAAAACTCGCCTGTTATCCTGAATGGCCGCATTTCCGTTCGCGACGAAAAACCGCCGCAGATGGTCGTGAACCGCGTGGTGCAGATCGGGGATATGAAGGATCTGGATGCCGCGCAGGCCGCGCGTCAGACAGCGGCGCAGGCGCATACCGTCTATCTCAAAATCGAAAGCTCCGCGCAGCGCTCGGCAAAGAAGGTCCTGCCCATTCTCAAGATGTTCCCGGGAAAAGCGCGGGCCGTGATCTATTTTGCCGACACCGGCGCAAGGATGGGTGGAAGCTGTGCGCTGGACGAGCGGATGCTGCAGGAGCTGCGGGAGCAGCTTGGCGAAAAAAATGTAGTTGTGAAGTAGTCTTGTTTTTTACAAATTCGCTACACTTTTGTAACCTGACATGATATACTATAAAGAGTTGAAAAAGGAGTTGGAACGATTGCACGGAAAACGGGCGGGGCTTGCGCTGCTCGCAGCAGCGCTGACGCTGCTGCTTTCAGGCTGTTTTGTCAAAACGGTCGACGAGCTGTATACGCTGCCGCGGCATTCTGATGAATATGACCGGCTGGAGCTTGCAATCGATGCGGTTCTGAGCGGCCAGAGCGCTGCCTATTCTGCGCCGGTGTCCGGCCCGAATCAGCAGTCTGTGCAGCTGGCCGATCTCGACGGCGACGGACAGGAAGAAGCGATCGCGTTTTTGAAGGCGGCAGGGGACAGGCCGCTCAGAGCCTGCATCTTTTCCCGTGTGGACGGCGATTACCACCTGACGGATGTGATCGAGGGCGACGGCACCAGCTTTGCCAGCGTCGAATACGTCCGGCTGACCGGCCAGCCAGGCATCGAGCTTGTCATCGGGCGGCAGCTGTCCACCGACGTGCTGCAATCGCTCAGCGCATATTCCTACTCCGACGGCCATGTGGCCGAGCTGATGAATGCCAATTACTCGGAATACCGCGTAGTCGACCTTGACGGCGACGGCCGGAAGGATATTTTCCTGCTCCGCTTTGAAGCAGAGCAGCCGCAGGGCATTGCAGAGCTTTACCGCTGGCAGGCCGGGCAGATGGAGCGCGAGAAGGAAGCGTATCTAACTGCCGGAGCGTCCCTTGTCAAGCGTATTCTGACCGGAAATCTGATGAAGGACATTCCCGCCGTCTTTGTGTCGAGCGCATATGAGGATACCGGACTTGTGACAGACGTCTTTGCGTTTCAGAACGGCGTGTTCCAAAGCGTCACTATGCGCGAGGCAGAAAGCCCTGTTTCCACTGTCCGCAGCTACTATGTCTACGCCTCCGATATTGACGGCGACGGGCTGATCGAGCTGCCGCAGATTTTGCCGCTTCCGTCGGCAGAGGGATCCGATGAGAACGATTCCGCGATCAGCTGGTACAACCTTGATCTGGACGGACGCAGCCTGCCAAAGCTGACGACCTATCACAGCTTTTCAGGCGGCTGGTTCTTAAAGCTTCCGGACCGCTGGCAGAACCAGTTCTGCATCACGCGCGGCGCAGAGGCGGACGGCGTGCATGGCTATGCATTTTCGCAGTGGGAAGACGGGCGGCGCACAGAGCTGATCTTTACGATCTACGCGTTTTCCGGAGAGAATCGAAATGAATCTGCATCCGCCGACGGCAGGTTCATTCTGGCCGAAAAAGGCGATATCACCTATGCGGCGAAGCTTGGAACAGGGAAGTGGGCCGAGGAGCTGTCTGCGGACAGGCTGCGGGATATGTTCCACTTTATTCATATTGATTGGAATTCGGGAGAGACATGAGGAGCGAAACAGCATGAAAAAGGTTTTGATTTTGGAAGATGAGGTCAGTATCCGCAGCTTTGTGGTCATCAATCTCAAGCGCGCCGGGTATGAGGTCGTAGAGGCCGGGACCGGAGAAGAAGCGCTGGAGCTGCTGAAGGCCAACCCGGATGTCGGCGTCGCGATCCTCGATATTATGCTGCCCGGCATCGACGGCTTTGAGGTCTGCCGCAGCATCCGGGTGACGGATAAAAAGATCGGAATTATTATGTTAACCGCAAGAAGTCAGGAAATGGACAAGATCACCGGCCTGATGACAGGCGCGGACGACTATATGACCAAGCCCTTCAGTCCTGCGGAGCTGACCGCACGCATCGACGCGCTCTACCGCCGCATTGACTCCGACGGCTCGTCCAATCAGATCGAACTCAAACACGGTCCGTTCGTGTTGAACACGCGCAACCGGACGCTGGACAAGGAGGGCCGCCGCATCAAACTGACGCAGGTGGAATATGCCATTGTCAAGTTGTTCATGCAGAATCCGGGCCGGGCGCTTTCTCGGGAGGATATCCTCGCTGCGGTCTGGGGCCGGGACTATGACGGAGAGCTCAAGATCGTTGACGTCAACATCCGCCGCCTGCGTATTAAAATTGAGGACGATACCGCAAATCCGACTTATATCACAACAGTCTGGGGCTTTGGCTACAAGTGGGGCGCATAAGGCGTGAGGTGAGGCTTTTTGAAGAAAAAGAAACGCCTGTCCGGCATTGAACGGCGCTGGTTCGTCAATAACGTGGGCGTGATCATGCTGCTGGTCGCTGCGTGCGTGCTCGGCGTGGTGTTCTCCATGGCGGCGTATTACGACACAAACCTTCGCTCCGGCCTCGAAAACAAGGCGAAAACAACAACTGATTTTTTCAGCAACTACATTTCGCAGAGCTATAAGGAATACTATCAGTCCTGCATCAAATTCGCGCAGACCTTTGAGGAAAAGGACCGGCTGGAGCTGCAGTTCATTTCCGCAAACGGAAAGCTCGTCGCCTCCTCCTACGGAAAATTCGCAGGACGCTCCCCCTCGACGCCCGAGATCCAGCAGGCCATCGACAGCCAGCAGATCCGGCACTATAAAGGCAGAAACCCGCTGACAGGGGAGCGCATTCTGGCCGTCTCCAGCCCGATGATCTATACCAACGGTGAGGTGATCGGCGTTCTGCGCTATGTGACGAGCCTGCGCAACGCGGATCTTCAGATCCTGATGATCGCGCTGATCGCCGTGACGATCGGCTTGCTTTTCATCGGCTCGATCTTTTTCCTGAGCAGCTTTTTTATCAAGTCCATTCTGGTGCCCGTCTCGCAGATCAACGCGACGGCCAAGCGCATTGCCGCCGGCTCCTACGGCGTGCAGATCCCCGGTCAGTATGACGATGAGATCGGCGAGCTGGTCAGCACCATTAATGATATGTCTGTCAAGATCGGACAGGCGGAAAAAACACAGACAGAGTTCATTTCCTCCGTGTCGCATGAGCTTCGAACGCCGCTTACAGCCATTTCCGGCTGGGGTGAGACGCTTCTGACATCCGAGAATCTGGACGCGGAAACGCGGCGCGGCGTCGTGATCATCGCGCGCGAGGCCAAGCGGCTGACCGGTATGGTCGAGGAGCTGCTGGAATTCACGCGGATGCAGGACGGGCGGTTTACGCTCCATGTCGAAACAGCCGATATTCTGGCAGAATTTGAGGATACGGTCTTCATGTATGGCAACCGGCTCAAGCAGGAGGGCATCTGCCTGCATTACGATGGCTGCGACGAGGAGATTCCGGAAATCCCGTGCGACGTTGCGCGTATGCGGCAGGTGTTTTTGAACATTCTTGACAATGCGGCCAAGCACGGCGGCGAGGGCAAACGCATCGACGCGTCCATCGCACATGAAGGGAGCTTTGTCGTCATCCGTATGCGGGACTACGGCCCCGGCATTCCGGAGGAAGAGCTTCCGCACGTCAAATTAAAATTCTATAAGGGCAGTTCCAAGGCCCGCGGCAGCGGCATCGGCCTCGCCGTCTGCGAGGAGATCGTCACCATGCACGGCGGCACGCTGACGCTGGAAAACGCGGAGGGCGGCGGTACGCTTGTCACAATCAGCATCCCCACCGGGGAAGAATAAGAGGTTTGCATGAAAAAAGAGAACAATCCTGTCAGCCAGGAAAAATTTAAAACGCTCATCGGCGGTCAAGCCCTGATCGAGGGCATCATGATGCAGGGGCCGGACAAGCGCTCCATCGTCGTGCGCGGGCCGGAGGGCCTCGTCACGAAGGTCGAGCCGCTTAAAAAGCGCACCGGCGTCGCCAAATGGCCGCTGATCCGCGGCGTGGTGAATTTTGCTTCGTCTATGGTGTCCGGTGTGAAAGCGCTCATGTATTCGGCGGAGTTCTTCCCGGAAGAGGAAGAAGACACGCAGCCGTCCAAATTTGAGCAGTGGCTTGAGAAGAAGCTTGGCAGTGAGAAGCTGGAAAAGGCAGTTGTGTCCTTCTCCGTGTTTCTCGGCGTTCTGTTTTCCGTCGGCCTGTTTTTCCTGCTGCCGACGCTTTTGAGCGGTATTTTTGACCGCTGGATCCACAATGCCGTCGTCCGCAGCCTGATCGAGGGTGTGATCCGCATCGCGATCTTTATGGGCTATATGATTCTGATTTCCCGGATGAAGGACATGAAGCGCGTCTTTTCCTATCACGGCGCGGAGCATAAGACCATCCGCTGCTATGAGGCGCAGCTTCCGCTGACCGTTGAAAACTGCCGCGGTATGACCCGGCTGCATCCGCGCTGCGGCACAAGCTTCCTGTTTGTCGTCGTTGCAATTTCGATTTTGCTCTTTGCGCTCGTGAGCGCCGTTTTCCCGACCAGCAATATGCTTGTCCGTATGCTTATCCGGCTTGCGCTGCTGCCATTCGTCGTGTCGATCAGCTATGAATGCAACCGCTTTGTCGGCCGTCATGACAACGCTCTGACGCGCGCACTGTCCGCGCCCGGTATGTGGTTTCAGCACTTTACGACCAACGAGCCGGATGATTCCATGCTGGAGGTCGCCATCGAAGCGCTGAAGCTCGTCATTCCGGACGAGGCGGGTGCCGACCGATGGTAAAGAAATACGGCGACCTCTATCTGCAGGCCCGCCGGGCGCTGCTGCCGTCGGAAGGGGAGAATGCCTCCATGGCCGCACGGGAGCTGTTGGCATTCGCGTCCGGGAAATCCGTGACAGCTGTGCTGGCTGATTCGAATTTATATGCGAGCGAGCAGATCGAAGAAAAACTGAGTAGTTATGTAAACCGCATGCTGGCGCACGAGCCGCTGCCGTATATTCTCGGACAATGGGATTTCTATGGGATCTCGCTGGAGGTCACGCCGGATGTACTCATCCCGCGCGACGACACCATGGCTGTCACCGACCTTGCACTTGATGTTCTGCGCGGCAGGGAAGCACCGCGCGTGCTGGATCTTTGCTGCGGCAGCGGCTGTATCGGCCTCGCCATCGCGCACCAGCTGCCGGATGCCCATGTGACGCTTGCGGATATTTCGCGCCCCGCGCTGGCCGTCGCCAAGCGCAATATCAAGCGTCTGAAGCTTATGAACCGCGTAACGGCAGTCGGGCTGGACGCACGAAAAAGAGGGCCGAGCTTTGTCGGCACGCTCGACGCGCTGGTCTGCAACCCGCCGTATGTAACGAGCGAGGAAATGACGCGGCTGGAACCGTCCGTGAAGGAATACGAGCCAGCTCTTGCACTGGACGGCGGGAAGGACGGTCTGGCATTTTACCGCACTGTCGCTGAAAATTTTACCCATCTGCTGGCAGACGGCGGATATCTCTGCTTTGAATTCGGCCTGGGGCAGCATGTCGCCGTATCCATGATTCTGCAGGAATACGGATATACGGATATTGTCCTTCGAAAGGATCTGCGCGGCGTTGTCCGAGCAGTCAGAGGCAAAAAGAAGTAAAACAAATGTTTGATTTTTATCAAACGATGTGCTATAGTATAGCTATACACAAAAGAGGAAGGAACTGAGACGATGGAAAAGAAAAAAGCAGCCGATCAGACTCCCAATAATGACAAGAAGCAGGCGCTTGATACTGCCATCCGGCAGATCGAGAAAAACTTCGGCAAGGGTGCGGTCATGCGCCTTGGCGACCGGCCCGATCTGCAGGTCGACGCGATCCCGACCGGTTCTCTGGCGCTCGACGCCGCGCTTGGCATCGGCGGTGTACCCAAGGGCAGAATTATTGAGATCTACGGCCCGGAATCCTCCGGTAAAACGACGCTTGCACTGCATATCGTCGCACAGGCACAGAAGCGCGGCGGCGAGGTCGCATTCGTCGACGCTGAGCATGCGCTTGACCCGGACTATGCCGCCCGTATCGGCGTGGATATTGACTCCATGCTGGTTTCCCAGCCGGATACCGGCGAGCAGGCGCTGGAGATCACCGACGCGCTTGTGCGCTCCGGCGCGGTCGACGTTGTGGTCGTCGACTCTGTTGCGGCGCTGACGCCCCGCGCGGAGATTGAGGGCGAGATGGGCGATACGTTCGTCGGCTTGCAGGCCCGGCTCATGTCGCAGGCGCTGCGCAAGCTGGCGGGCAATATCTCCAAGACAAACTGCGTCGTCATCTTCATCAACCAGCTGCGTATGAAGATCGGCGTCATGTACGGCAACCCCGAAACGACGACCGGCGGCAACGCGCTGAAATTCTATGCATCTGTCCGTATCGATATCCGACGCACGGAGGCCATCAAAAACGGCTCCGAGGTCATCGGCAACCGCACGCGGGCCAAGATCGTCAAGAATAAATGCGCGCCCCCCTTCAAAGAGGCGTTTTTCGATATCATGTACGGCGAAGGCATCTCCAAATGGGGCGAGATGGTCGACCTTGCCGTGCAGCTCGAGCTCATCAACAAGAGCGGCAGCTGGTTCTCCATCGGAGACGAGCGTATTGGACAGGGCCGCGACTCGGCCAAGCAGTACCTCATTGATCATCCCGACGTCGCTGACCGCATTGAGCAGTCCATCCGAGACAATATGTGGAAGCTGCAGGGCAAGAACGCAAAGCCGCCCGCATCCGTCGCCGCGAAGCCTGTAAGTATCTCGGCAGACGATTTTAACGACGACTGATGCGCCTGCTTGCCATTCAGGAGCTGCCGCAGTCAAAGCGCGTCAAGCTTGTCTTTGACGACGATACTGTTTTAAAAACGCAGCCGTATCTGCTTGCGGACTTCGGCCTTTACAGCGGAATGGAGCTGACGGAGGAAGACTATCAGGCGCTGCTGGCTGCTGCCGGAAAAGCGTCTGCAAAGGCGCGGGCCGTGCGCATTGTCGCAGCGGCAGGCGTGTCTGAAAAGGAGCTGCAGAAGCGCCTTGTCCGGAAGGGTGAGGAAGCAGCCGACGCGCAGGAAGCCGTCGGCTGGCTCAAGGAGCTGCATCTGCTCGATGACCGCGAGACAGCACGGCAGCTCGCTGCAAGCGCTGCGGCAAAGGGCTACGGGAAAAGCCGCATCAAAAATATTTTATTCGAAAAGGGCATCCCGCAGGATCTCTGGGAGGAGGCGCTTGCGGAGCTGCCCGAAATGGACGACGCCATTGACCGCTTTCTGCTCCGCCGCTGGCAGGGGAAGGATCCGGACGAAAAAGAAGTAAAACGGACTGTGGACGCGCTCATCCGGCGCGGCCACAGCTGGAAGGACATCCAGTCCGGCCTCCGGCGCTACCGCGTCGGGCTGGAGCTGGAAGAAATCACGGAGGACGACATATCATGACCCATACGATCGGCATGATCTCGCTTGGCTGCGCCAAAAATCAGGTCAACGCCGAGCATATGCTCTGGCTGCTGCGGCAGGCAGGCTATGAGATCAGCCCAGACCCCGACGGTGCGGAACTCGTCATTGTCAACACCTGCGGCTTCATTGAATCCGCAAAGACAGAGGCCATTGACAACATTCTGGCCATGGCGCAGCTGAAAGCAGAGGGACGAATCCAGAAAATCCTCGTCACCGGCTGTCTCGCCCAGCGCTATCAGGAGGAAATTCTGAAGGAGCTGCCGGAGGTTGACGGCGTGCTTGGCACAGGCTCGTATTACGATGTTGCGAACGCGGTCGGGCAGGTGCTGTCCGGCAAGCGCTACAAGCGCTTCGACGATATTAACGCCGACCAGTCGGAAGATGGCCGGATCCTCACAACGCCGGAATATTACGCCTATCTGAAAATTGCCGAGGGCTGCGATAACCACTGCGCGTACTGCGTCATTCCGAAGCTGCGCGGCAAGCTCCGCAGCCGCCCGATGGAAGATCTGATAAAGGAAGCGGAGCAGCTTGCGTCCGACGGCGTGAAGGAGCTGATCGTCGTCGCACAGGATACCAGCCGCTACGGCCTCGATCTCTACGGCGAGCGGAAGCTTGCGGAGCTGCTGCGCAGGCTCTGCAAAATCGACGGGCTGGTCTGGATCCGGGTACATTATCTCTATCCCGATGAAATGTCGCAGGAGCTGATCGACGTTCTGGCAAACGAGCCGAAGATCGTCAAATATCTGGATATTCCCATCCAGCATATCAACGACGAGATCCTGCGTAAAATGAACCGGCGCGGCAACGGCGAATATGTCCGGCAGCTGTTCACAAAGCTCCGCCATGAGATCCCCGGCCTTGTGCTCCGCACGAGCCTCATTACCGGTCTTCCCGGCGAGGGCGAGGTGGAATTTGCACAGCTGTGCGATTTCCTGAAGGAATACAAGCTTGAACGCGTCGGTGCGTTCGCGTTTTCGCCCGAAGAGGGCACACGCGCAGCCGAAATGGAATATCCTGATACCGAGATCGCCAAGCAGCGCGCAGAGCAGGTTGCGGAGATTCAGTCGCGCATTATGGACGACTATAACGAGTCCTGTGTCGGTCAGGTCATGCAGGTGCTCTGCGAGGGCTATGACCCGGACGAGGAAAGCTATTACGGCAGAACCTATGCCGATTCTCCCGACATTGACGGGAAAATCTGGTTCACAGCGGAAAAACATATCAAGACCGGCGATTTTGTAGACGTCCATGTCGTGGACACCTACGATGGAGAGCTTGTCGGCGTACTGGAGGAAGAATACAATGACGACTGCGAGTAAAATTACCCTTGTCCGTGTGGTGCTGATCCCGGTCTACATGGTCCTGATGCTGCTGTCAGCGAACGGCGCGGACTGGCTGCGCTGGGCCGCTGTCGCGGTCTTTGTGATCGCCAGCATTTCCGATTTTCTGGACGGCTATATTGCCCGCCACTACAATCAGGTCAGCGATTTCGGCAAATTCCTCGACCCGCTGGCCGACAAGCTGCTCGTAACGGCCTGCATGATGATCTTCGTCGGCTGGGGCCGGATGCCGTCCTGGGTCGTGTTCATCGTGATCGCGCGTGAGTTTGCCATCAGCGGCCTGCGCATGGTCGCGGCCAGCAATGGGACCGTGATCGCCGCCGGCTGGAGCGGCAAGATCAAGACCTCCTGCACGATGGTCGGTCTGATCGCCATGATGGTGCTGCCGAATCTTCCGACGCTGGATCTGGTCGTGAATATCGTCATTCTGGTCACAACGGTCTATTCCGGCGTGGAGTATTTTTGCAAAAACTGGGCCTGCCTCGGTCTTGCGAAGAAGGCTTGACTTTTTCCTGCTCCAATGATATGATTTCCCAAGAAAATTCAATATCGCGTTGATCGAAAAGAGTACCGCTGCTCCGCTTTTTCAGAGAGTCTCCGCCGTCGGCTGCAAACGGGGGCAAAGGCGATGCGGGAACGTGCGTTCGGGAGCGAGGGGAGACCCCGTTGAGGCTGACGTTACAGCCAGAGCAAGAAATCAGAGTGGAACCGCGAGTTTTTTGACCCGCCTCTTGAGCAGTCAGGAGGCGGGTTTTTATATTGGAGGAGCTTCATTTGCATTTATTGGAGGATATCCGGGCATATAAGAAAAATGACCCTGCCGCACGGTCTGCCATTGAGGTCATGCTGCTGTATAACGGCCTGCACGCGACCATCGACTACCGGATCGCGCACTGGTTTTACCTGCGGCGCTGCTTTTTCATCGCCCGCGCGATCTCGCAGTGGTCGAAGATGTGGACGGGAATCGAGATCCATCCCGGCGCGACCATTGGCCGTCGGCTGGTCGTTGACCACGGAACCGGCATCGTGATCGGCGAAACCGCCGAGATCGGGGACGACTGCCTGCTCTATCAGGGCGTAACGCTCGGCGGCACGGGCAAGGATATCGGCAAGCGCCATCCGACGCTCGGTAACAACGTCATGGTCGGCTCCGGCGCAAAGGTGCTTGGCCCGTTCCGCGTTGGCGACAACGCCCGCATTGCGGCAAACGCTGTAGTACTGCGCGAGGTGCCGGAGGGGGCGACGGTCGTCGGCGTTCCGGGCCGGATCGTCCGGCTCTGCGGCGATAAGCTCGACCATATTCACACACCCGACCCGGTCATGCTGGAAATCGAGGAACTCAAGCGCCGCATGGCGCTGCTGGAAGAACAGATCAACGATACAAAAAAGGAGACTTGACGATGTATCTTTACAACTCTGCCACACACAAAAAGGAAGAATTTGTCCCCTATGACCCGAAGCTGGTCAAAATGTATACCTGCGGCCCGACGGTCTATCACTTTGCACACATCGGCAATCTGCGCAGCTATATCATGGAGGATGTGCTGGAAAAATACCTCCGTTACGCGGGCTATCCCGTGAAGCGCGTCATGAACATCACAGACGTCGGCCATCTGACCTCCGACGCGGATGAGGGAGAAGACAAGATGCTCAAGGGCGCCCGCCGCGAGCACAAAACGGTCATGGAGATCGCACAGTTCTACACCGACGCGTTCTTCGAGGACTGCCGCAAGCTCAACATCAAGAAGCCCGACGTCGTTCAGCCCGCCACAGGCTGCATTGACGAATATATCAAGATCATTACCAAGCTCCTTGACACCGGCTACGCCTATATCGAGGGCGGAAACGTGTATTTCGATACCTCCAAGCTTGAAAAATACTACATTTTCAACGAGCACAAAGAGGAAGACCTCGCCGTCGGCGTCCGCGAGGGCGTCGAGGAGGATACGAACAAGCGCAACAAGAACGACTTCGTGCTCTGGTTCACAAAATCCAAGTTTGAGGATCAGGCGCTCAAGTGGGATTCTCCGTGGGGCGTCGGCTATCCGGGCTGGCACATCGAATGCACCGGCATTTCGCTCAAATATCTGGGCGAACACCTCGATATCCACTGCGGCGGCATCGACAACGCTTTCCCGCACCATACGAATGAAATTGCGCAGTCCGAGAGCTACATCGGCCACCACTGGTGCAATTATTGGATGCACGTTATGCATCTGAACACCGCCAGCGGCAAAATGTCCAAATCCAAGGGCGAATTCCTGACGGTATCCCTACTGGAGCAGAAGGGCTACGACCCGCTGTGCTACCGCCTGTTCTGCCTGCAGAGCCACTACCGCCGCAATCTGGTCTTCACATGGGAAAACCTTGACAATGCTGCCGGAACGTATCAGAAGCTGCTGATGAAAATCGCTGCGCTGAAGCCCGGCGACGGCGAAATTGACGAAGCGGCCGTGGCTGCATTGCGCGAGAAATTCAACGCCGCGCTCGGCAATGATCTGAATACCTCTCTTGCGATTACAGCACTGTACGACGTGCTCAAATACAAGACCAACGACGCGACGAAGCTGTTCGTCCTTGATGATTTCGACAAGGTACTGAGCCTTGACCTGTGCAAAAAGGCAGATGAGATCCGCAAGCGCAATGCGGCGGAAAAGCCCGCCGCAGGCGCGTATTCCATCTTCTGCGAGGACGGCAATGATGATCCCGCTGTGACCGCGCAGATTCAGGCACGCTATGACGCGAAAAAGGCCAAAAACTTCGCCGAGGCCGACCGTATCCGCGACGAACTCAAGTCGCAGGGCATCGAGATCACCGATATCCCCGGCGGCGCAAAGTGGAAGCACATCTGAGCAAACAAAACCCGGAGCATTTGCTCCGGGTTTACGCATCAAAAGATTATCCAATCTGAATTTACAGGAGTAGCTAATGAAAATATGCCAGCTGACAAACAGCACCGAAAAACAGGCTGTGACGCGGAGCATTCTGGAAGCGCTTCCGGAATGGTTCGGTATCCCAGAGGCAAGGGAGGATTACATCACAGAAAGCGGCGATAAACAATTCTTCTGCGCCTATGACGCGGACAAGCCCGTGGGATTTTTGTATCTGAAAGAAACAGGAAAGGCTACCGTCGAATTATACGTGATGGGCGTATTGAAGGAATATCACCGTCAGGGGATTGGCCGTGAGCTGTTTCAGCAAGCAAGAGAAGCGGCAGGCAAAGCTGGATACTCCTTTATGCAGGTAAAAACCGTGCAGATGGGAAGATATGCGGAATATGACAGTACGAACCGGTTTTACCTGTCGCTCGGCTTTCAGGAATTTGAGGTATTTCCGACATTATGGGATGAATGGAATCCCTGTCAGGTATACGTGATGGCAATATAATTCTGTGGGGTCGGCGGCTTATTTCTTCGGCTTCCGGTCGAAGAACGGGGACTTTCCGCTGATGCTGAGGGGCAGGCCAAGCACCAGCGAAGCCTTTTCTCCGAGCAGGCCGAGGCTTTTTGCCGCACGGCCAACGGAGAACATCACGCGGCTGTCGACGCGCGCGTCGGCTGCTGCGGCAGCGGCGGAGCCGATGGCGATGCCGATATCGATGGCATCCCACGCGCACAGGCCGTCCTTTTCTGTACAGTCGGCGCAGCTTTCGAAGTGACAGTACTGACAGCCCGCGTCAAGCCCGCGCCGCACCTCCTCCATCCCAAAGAGCACCACCGCGTCAGCAGCTTCGACGTTATCCGCGTCGCGGGTAAAGAACGCATAATCCAGCTCGTCGGCCAGCTTCCGCATCTGCGCGGCCAGCTGGCTTTTATCCTCGCCCGTTAAAACGCAGGTCACGAGGCCGTCCATGCCTCTGGTTTTCGGCGCGGTGCGCGCTGCGGCGCAGATCTTTGCCGCCGTATCCAGAACGGCGCGGGATTCCATGTCCTTCGAAGAGTAGATCATATCGAAATGCTCCTTTTCTTTTTTCTTTAGGGTGTATCTGAAAACTCATGATGTGACCGGCAGCGAGGGATTTTTGCGTTGCGCAAGACATTTTTTCGCAGGAATACTGACGTATTTCAAGGAAAAATGACGCGGCGCACCGCAAAAAGGCCCGCTGTCCGGGTGCGTTGGGAGTTTTCAGATACACCCTAGTATAATCTTTTCACGAAAAACCGTCAACCGGAAGAAGCACCTTTCTTGAAAGAAGGGCGGAAATGTGGTAAACTAATCAAAGAAATGCAAAGGAGTTTACGCCCATGAAGCTGATGGTTCTCGACGGAAACAGCGTCATCAACCGCGCCTATTATGGCGTCCGTGCACTGACGACCAGAGACGGGTTCTTTACAAATGCCATTTATGGCTTTCTGAATATTCTGGAAAAGCTGCGCGCGGACGAAAAGCCGGACGCGCTCTGCGTCGCGTTTGATCTTAAAGCGCCGACATTCCGCCATTTGAAATATGACGGCTATAAGGCCACGCGCCATCCCATGCCGGACGAGCTTGCCATGCAGATGCCCGTTATGAAGGATGTGCTGCGGGCCATGCGCATCCCGATTTTTGAATGCGAGGGCTGGGAAGCCGACGATGTGATCGGCACGATCGGAAAACGCTGTGGCCATGCGGGCTGGGACTGCGTGATCGTCACCGGCGACCGTGATTCTTTGCAGCTGATCGATGAACACGTGACGGTCAAGCTCGTCTCGTCCAAGCTGTCCCAGACCGTCGCAGTCAACTATGATCCCGCAAAATTCCGTGAGGAATATGGCTTTGAGCCCATTCATCTGATCGACCTGAAGGCGCTCATGGGCGACAGCTCAGATAATATCCCTGGCGTTGCGGGCGTCGGCCCGAAGACGGCGACGCAGCTGCTGCTGGACTACGGCACGTTGGACGGCGTGTACGCACATCTGGACGCGGTCAAGGAAAAGCTGCGTGCCAAGCTCGAACAGGGGAGGGACAGCGCGTATCTGTCCTACGATCTGGCGACGATCCGCTGCGAAGCGCCAATCGAGTTTTCGCCGGAAGCTTGCCTTGTACAGCCGTATGACGAAGCAGCTCTATACGAGCTGTTTGCCCGTCTGGAGTTCACGCGGCTCATTGCCCGGTACGGCCTGCACGCGCCGCAGGAGACAGCGGAGAACGGCATGATCGATGGCGTCTGCACAAGCGAGGTCGTAAGCGACGCCGCCCGCGCCGAGACGCTTGCGGTATCCTTTCAGAAAGAACATTATGTAAACATGATTGCAGAACCGGATTTATCTGCAATTGCGGTCAATACGGATGAAAGCGGCTATTATTTCTGCGGGGACGCGCTGGAAAGTACGAAATTTATGTCAACCCTGTTCGGCGTGTCCGTCAAGAAGGTCACGCACGACTGCAAGCCGCTCATGCGCCGCCTGCTGGAGCTTGGATACCCGGCGGAGAGCTTCATTTTCGATACCGCGCTGGCCGCCTACGATCTCGACGCGACACAGGGAAGCTACGACCTTGACCGCGTGGTCACGCATCTGCTCGGCTTTGAGATCGGCCGCGCGGACAAGAACGAGGTTGGCGAAGAGGCTGCACGGGTGTGCAATCGGCTTGCGGAGGCGTCTGCGGTCGCGGCACTGTATGAGGCGCTGCCGGAAAAGCTTGCGCAGAACGGCATGGAAAAGCTCTATTATGAGATCGAGCTGCCGCTCTGCCGGGTACTGGCCGAGATGGAATATGCGGGCGTCAAGGCTGACCAGATGGCCCTGATCTCGTTTGGAAATATGCTGCAAAGCCGCATTGAAGCGGCCCAGCAGACCATTTTCGATTTCGCCGGGCGCGAATTCAATATCAATTCCACGAAGCAGCTCGGCGAGATCCTGTTTGACGAGCTGGGACTGCCCGCAGGCAAGAAGACGAAGAGCGGCTATTCGACAAACGCAGATGTGCTCGAAAAGCTCAAGGGCAAGCACCCAATCATTGAGGCGATTCTCGATTACCGTGCCATGACAAAGCTCAAAAGCACGTATGCCGACGGGCTTGTCAAGCAGATCGCGGACGACGGGCGCATTCACACCACCTTCCAGAACCTTGTCACGGCCACGGGCCGCCTGTCCTCGACAGATCCGAACCTTCAGAATATCCCCGTCCGCACGGAGCTTGGCAGCGAGATCCGCCGGATGTTCGTGCCAAGCGACGGCTGCGTCTTCGTTGACGCGGATTACAGCCAGATCGAGCTGCGCGTGCTGGCGCATATCGCGGACGACAAAACCATGCAGGATGCGTTCCGCTCCGGCTTTGATATCCACACCGCGACGGCTGCACAGGTCTTCGGCGTGGAGCCTGAGCAGGTCACGCCGCTCATGCGCCGCCACGCAAAGGCCGTCAATTTCGGTATCGTATACGGCATTTCGGAGTTCTCCCTCTCCGAGGACATCGGCGTCACGCGCAAGGAAGCGCGGCAGTATATCGACAATTACCTGGCGCATTATGCAGGCGTCCGAACCTATATGCATGAAATTGTCGAGCAGGCGAAGCGGGATGGCTATGTGACCACGCTCTTTGGCCGCCGCCGTGAGCTGCCGGAGCTCAAAAGCAGCAACTTCAATATCCGCTCGTTCGGTGAGCGCGTTGCGCTCAACACCCCCATTCAGGGCACGGCAGCGGATATCATCAAGCTGGCCATGATTCGCGTCGACGCGGCGCTCCGAAAGCAGAAGCTCAAGGCGCGGCTCGTTTTGCAGGTGCACGACGAGCTGATCGTCGAGTGCCCGGTCAAGGAAGCGGAGCAGGTCAAAAAAATTGTGACCGCCGAGATGGAAAACGTCGTGCAGCTGAAGGTCCCGCTGCTGGCGGAAGCGAAGTCCGGCGCGAGCTGGTATGAGGCAAAGTAAAGAACATGACGGAACTTACCATAACACCGATGGAGCCGGAGCATCTTGCGCAGATCGCCGCGCTGGAAATTGCCTGCTTTTCTGACCCCTGGCCGGAGTCAATTCTTGTACGTGAGCTGCAGAACCCGCTGAGTCTCTGGCTCTGCGCCGTAGACGGCGATACCGTCGCTGGCTATATTGGCAGCCAAACCGTTCTGGGCGAATCCGATATGATGAACATTGCGGTCCATCCGGATTATCGCCGGAGGGGCGTTGGCCGCGCGCTCGTTCTTGCGCTGTGTAAGGCGCTGAGAAGACAGATGCTGGCGTCGGCCCTGACGCTCGAGGTCCGGGATTCCAACGCGCCCGCAATCGCGCTCTATGACTCGCTCGGCTTTGAGCAGATCGGCCTGCGGAAAAACTATTACCAACACCCCAAAGAGGATGCACGCATTCTCAGAAAGGAACTGAAATGAAAATTCTTGCCGTGGAATCCTCCTGTGACGAAACCGCCGTCGCTGTCGTGGAGGACGGAAGAACAGTTTTGACGGACTGCATCGCCTCACAGGTCGCACTGCACCGGCTTTACGGCGGCGTTGTGCCGGAGTTGGCCTCGCGCAAACATATTGAAGCAATTTACGCGCTGGCAGACGAGGCGCTTTCCCGCGCGTCCATGACGCGGCAGGAGATCGACGCGATTGCCGTGACGTATGCGCCGGGGCTGATCGGTGCGGTACTGGTGGGTGTGAATTTTGCGAAGGCGGCGGCGTACAGCCTCGGCGTGCCGCTCGTTCCGGTTCACCATATCCGGGGGCATATCGCGGCCAATTATCTGGCGTATCCCGATCTGGAGCCGCCGTTTCTTTGCCTCGTCGTCTCCGGAGGGCATACGCTGATTGTTGACGTGCAGGATTACACAAAGTTCCGCATCATGGGCACAACGCGCGACGACGCGGCAGGGGAGTGCTTTGACAAGATCGCCCGCGTGATCGGTATGCCGTATCCCGGCGGCGCGGCGCTTGACAAAGCGGCGCAGACCGGCGACGAAACAAAATATCCCATGCCGCATACGAAGCTCAGCGGAAATCCGCTCGATATGTCCTTTTCGGGTCTTAAAACAGCGGCGCTGAACCTTATTCACACGCATGAGCAGCGCGGTGAGGCGCTGGATATCCCGTCGCTTTGCGCGTCGTTTTCCAAGGCGGTCAGTGATATGCTCGTGCCACGGACGATGCAGGCATTGAAGGAAACTGGCTACAAAACGCTTGCCATTGCGGGCGGCGTCGCGGCCAATTCCCGCATTCGGGGCGAATTCATGCGCGAAACACAGCGGCGCGGCGTTCGTCTGTGCATGCCGCCGCTCAGCCTCTGCGGCGACAACGGCGCCATGATCGGCGCGCAGGGCTACTACGAATATCTGGCCGGAAAACGCGCAGGGCAGGATCTCAACGCCTATGCAACGATGAGTCTGGAAAACGGATAAAAAAGAACGGAGAAAGGCCCCCTGCCGGTAAGACAGTAAAATTCAAACTTCTCGGAACAGGCATGATTCGATCATGCCTGTTCCGTTTTTAGCAGTTCATCCTAGGTGACCCCAGATAAAGATCGAACTGCAGAACACGCCATTCTACTGACAGCGGAGGGCAAGGCAACGAACTTTATCCCTCACTTTTTCAAAACAACTTGACAGATTCAAATAACAAGAGTATAATACAACATGACAATGATAGTTGTCATTAAGACAAGTAAAATCGTCAGACGGAGGTGCTGCATGATACTGCAAAATCGCTTGAAAGTATTCAGGGCGATCCTGAATGTGAATCAGCAGGAAATGGGGCGCTTATGCGGCGTATCACGGCAAACGATCAGCCTGATCGAGCGCGGCGATTATTCGCCGTCCGTTACACTTGCTCTGACGATCGCAAAGGTATGCGGCGTTACGGTTGAAGAAGTCTTCTATTTACAGGAGGAAACGGAAAATGAAAAATGACGAAATCAAAGAGGCAAATCGAAAAGCTCTGCCTAAGTTTTTGCTTTTTGCGGTCGTATGTGCGATTGTCGGCGGTGTAATCGGCTATTACTCCGGTTATGGTGCGGCAAAAGGAGGGATGGATGAACTGGTCGGCATGATGAAAGAAACGGGAGCGTTTTTCGGAACGCACATTGCTCCGTGGCTGATGGTTGCGATAGCAATCATCGTGCCTGTACTCTGCCTCCCGATTTATCGGAGTGCAAAGAAATTGCTCGCTGCGTGGGATGGCGAGGATGAGGCTATCTCGGATACTATTGACCGAAAGTTGTCTGTCGTAATTTGGATCGCGAGCGCAAGCTTTATCGTCGCCTATTTTCTGATCGCGGCATCCTATTCGGGAGGTTTTGCAATATTTGACGACATGGAGAAAACCATTGTATTTTTCATCGGTATCGTCTCTTTCTTCGCTATTATGATTGAAGCGATCCTCTTTCAGCAAAAGTGCGTAGATACAACTAAGCAAATGAATCCCGAAAAGAAAGCGTCCGTCTACGATATGAGATTTCAAAAAAAGTGGATTGACGACTGCGATGAAGCCGAAAAAATTATGATCGGCAAGTGTGCGTTCAAAGCATACTCCGCAACAAATGCGGTGTGTACGGTTTTGGCGATCGTGCTTGCGGTCTGTGCGCTTGTGTTCGACATTGGATTCCTGCCCTCATTTACTGTATGCCTTATTTGGGCTGTAAATATATCGATGTACTGTAAAGAAGCAATGCGATATTCCGAAGCAGGAAATAGAATCTCCTGAATATAAATTGGGAGGGATGCGCAAATGGACAGTCTTTACCTCATTTTGCTTGCCCTGTTCCTTCTTGTGATTATCCCATGGATCATGCGGCAAAGGAGACTGGCAGCAGTCAGGCATATTTTGAATCAAAAAAAGCAGAACAAGGAGAACAGTGAAATGAAAGAACTGGCAAAACGGTTTATCGGCGAAGAGTGCATCATTTATACGATCACTTCAAATGACGGCAGCGTACAGGGAGTGATAAAAGAAATTGACGACGGCGGTATGGTCATAGAGAAGAAGACGGGAGAACTGGAGATTATCAATCTGGATTTTGTCACCCGTATCCGGCAGTATCCGAGAAAGAAGAACAGAAAGAAAAAGGACATCGTATTGGACTAAGTATCCGAGCGGAAAATCGGTGATTTTCTACCCTTATATGTGCAAAACAGGCGGCGCCCAACCGAAGCTGAGTGCCGCCTGTTTTTGTTGTCCAATCCTGCCCGGCAGATGCCAATTTTGCAGTTATCTCAAATTACTGCCTTATCGGCACACGCCAAAACCGCTGCCGGTTTTCTCCGTTTTTTTAATATGCAGTTAGCAATCAGATTCGCAGCAGCCGCTTGGCATTCCCGCCGAGAATGGCTGCCCTTTCTTCCTCTGAGAGGGGAAGTGCGCGGATATGCCGCAGCTCGGTCTGCGGGTCTGCCCACGGGCTGTCTGTGCCGAACAGGACGCGCTCTGCGCCGAACGTGCGGACGAGGTTCACGAACGCTTCATCAGAAAGCCATTGGGGATCGTTCTCCGCTGCGTCCGCCGGACGGAGCGAGAAGGCCGTGTCCAGCAGAGCCGGGGTATCCGCAAGTAGCTCCGGAACTTCTTCCCAGCAGCACCAGCCACCCATATGCGCCAGCACCAGCGTTACGGGGCCGACCTCTTGAAGCGCGTTTCTCGCCTTTTCCGGCGTACAGCACCGGCAGCCGGGGAAGCCGATGTCAAAGCCCACGTGCGTCACAACGATCAGCCCAAGCGCGCCTGCACGCTCTAAAATGCGCAGGTACTTCGGATCGTCCAGATCGGTCTGCTGATAGGCCGGGTGAAGCTTGATCCCGCGCATATTCCGTGCCGCAATGCGGTCAAGCTCCTGCTTCCAGTCCTCATAATCGGGGTGGATGCAGGCGAAGGAAAACATATTGGTGACAAACGCGTGCTCATTGTGCGCGGCGGCTGCATCGTTGATATGATGCACTTGCTCCGGCTTCGTGGCGACCGGGAGAATGATCGAACGGTCAACGCCTGCCGCCCGTTCTGCCAGCAGCAGGCCGCCCGCCGTACCGCTGGAATACGCGGGAATATTCGCCCTGTCGGACAGGCGCGCAACGGCCGAGGCCGCGATCTGATCCGGGAATGTGTGCGTGTGGAAGTCGATAATCATGGGAAACCTCTCTGTCTGAAAATCGGTCGATACGTTCAGGGTGCGTCTGTGTGCCAGCGGAACCGGGATTCCGTGCCGTGCAGCAGACGGCTGATATTTTCCCGATGTGCCCAGATCACGAGCGCCGCGATGAGAAGCGACAGCACAAACACCGTCCAATTCCCCGGACAGAAGATCAGTGTTGTGACCGGGAAGCTGACTGCACCCGATACAGATCCGAGCGAGACATACCGCGTTGTGAGCCACAGCAGCGCAAACAGTCCCCAGCCGACCGCCGCAATGCGCCAGTCCAGCAGCAGCAGGAGCGTGCCGCTGCAAAGAATGCCCTTGCCGCCCTTAAAGGAATAGAATGCGGGGAAAATATGCCCGATCACACAGAACAGAGCGGAAAAATACTCGCCCTCCAGCCGGAGTCCCAGATACGCGTCGAATACAGCCGAGCCGAGCTTTACTGCGACAAATGCCTTGAGCATATCGACCAGTATGACGCAGATCGCGAATTTTTTGCCGTATACGCGGTAGAAATTGGTCAGCCCCGCGTTGTGGCTGCCGTGCCTGCGAATGTCATCCCTGTAAAACAGGAACGACGTGATGATCGCGCCGTTGCAGCAGCCTGCCAGATAGGAGCCAGCCGCGACGCAGAGCATCAGCGCAGCGGCGGCAAACGTCAGTTCGTGCATAAAACGCCTCCAAAGAACAGATACCGGTATTTTACCGGATTAAAAGCCGCGATGCAAGCGAAAAATGGGCGATTCAGGCAGGATCGGGAAAATGTACGAAAGAGGCCGCTGCTTCGGCAGCGGCCCTATCAGAATTCACGGTTATTTTGCAGCGGTGAAGTTGACGGCAATCGCCGTGCCCTTGCCGGGATCGCTCTTGAGCTCGATCTTCGCGCCGTGGTACTGCGCGGCGTGCTTGACAATGGAGAGGCCAAGACCAGTGCCGCCAACCTCCTTGGAGTGGCTCTTATCGACGCGGTAGAAGCGCTCAAACACGCGGCTCTGGTCAGCGTAGGGAATGCCGATGCCGGTATCCACGACGGAAAGCGTGGTCGTCGGTCCATTCTGCCAGACAGAAACAGCGACATTGCCGCCCGGAACGTTATACTTGATCGCGTTGTCGCAGAGGTTATAGACCATTTCCTGTAAAAGCTGCTCGACACCCTGAATTACGGCGTGCTGCCCGGAGAGACTGAGCGTGATATTCTGCCGCTGCGCGACGGGGCGGAGGCTCTCGATCACGCCGCCCGCCAGCACATACAGGTCGACCGGCGTTTTTGCGAAGTTTGCCGTGCCCTCGTCCAGCCGGGAAAGCTGGATGATGTCGTCGACCAGATCGATCAGACGGCGGGATTCCCGGTAAATGTCGCCGGAGAATTCCTGCATCTTTTCCTTCGGGACCATCCCCTCCTTCATAAGCTCGGCAAAGCCGGTGATGGAGGTCAGCGGCGTTTTCAGCTCATGCGAAACATTGGCCGAGAATTCGCGGCGCAGCGCCTCACGCTGTTCGCGCTCGGTCACGTCCATGAAGATCAAGATCGCGCCCGTCACGCGGCTGCCGGTAATGACCGGATTGGCATACAGCTGCCACGTGCCGCCGCCGAAGGAAAGCTCCTCGTCGCCGCGCGTTCCATCCAGCGCAGCATCGACCAGCGTCAGAAGCTCACCGGAGCAGACGGCCTGATGCAGATTTTCAGGCTTCGGCGTCCCGTCAATCCCCAGCAGACGCAGTGCGCTGCGGTTGCTGGAAAGAATGTTGCACTTATCGTCGACGATCAGAAAGCCCTCGCGCATATTCTCCGTGATCGCGTCAAACTCGCGCTGCCGCGTTGACAGCTCACTCAGCTGCGTGCGGATGGTGCGGTTCTGCTCCTGCAGGCGGGAGATCAGCGGCTGAAGCTCCGGATAGGTCGGCGTGGCGTTCGGATTATCGGGATTGATGGCGTTGATGGGCCGGACAATCTGCTTGGCCAGCCGCATGGCAAGCAGTCCGCACAGCACCAGCACCAGCACAACAATCCACAAAGACGGCTGCACCAGCATCAGCGCCATGGCCGCTACGCTCGTCTGCTTTCCGGCCACGCGGAGAACCGTCCCGTCCTTCAGCAGACGCGCGTAATAGTTGTTCTTTTCCAGAATTGTGGAGGAATAGCGGTCAGACCGTCCGCTTCCCGTCTCGAAGGCCCCCTGCACCTCCGGGCGTTGAAGGTGATTCTCCATCGTATCGGCGTCCGCCATATTGTCATAGAGCACAGAGCCGTCCGGCGCAATCCATGTGATGCGCTCGTCAGACTGCATCGCGGCGAGATACTCTTCGCCGCCGCAGATCTGCATCCCCTCCGCAATGTGCTCGGCTTCGACCTCCAGAATGTCATATGCCTGCGCCTGATAGTTCGAGTACATAATGAAGAAAAAGAGCAAAATACAGGCAAGCAGAACGGTAAACCCGATCAAAAACGCGTTTCGAAATATCTTGGCCGTCACAGATCCTCACCTCCGATCTTATAGCCGATGCCGCGCACCGTCTCGATATAGCTGCCCGCTTCGCCGAGCTTTACGCGCAGCGTTCGGATATGCACGTCCAGCGTCCGGTTTTCCCGTTCGGACTCAAAGCCCCAGACGCGGTCCATCAGCGTTGCGCGCGTCAATACGATGCCCTTGTTGCGCAGCAGCAGGCACAAAAGCTCAAATTCCTTGTTGGTCAGCATCACGTCCTTGCCGCCGACCTTGACCTCGTGGCGGTCAGGGGAGACGAACAGCAGGCCGAGCGAAAAATCGCCGCTCGTCTGCGCAGGCTCTGCTCGGCGCAGGACTGCGCGGATGCGCGCGATCAGCTCCAGCATGGAAAACGGCTTGGAAACAAAGTCGTCCGCGCCGTGGTCAAGTCCGATCACGCGGTCGTATTCCGAATTTTTCGCCGTAAGCATAATGATGGGCAGGCGTTTGGTCGCAGGCCGCGCGCGCAGCTTTTTCAGGATGGACAGGCCATCTTCTTCCGGCAGCATGATATCGAGCAGCACCAGCTCCGGAAGCTCTGTGTCCATAGCCCGCCAGAATTCCGAAGGAAGCGCAAAGCCCTTTGACTGAAAGCCCTGGCTGTCCAGTCCGTAGAGCACAAGCTTGCGGATGGAATCGTCGTCTTCCAGTAAATAGATCATCTGAACCACTCCTTTTGCGAATACAATAAAGCAGAAATGTAAAATCGTCGTTCCTCTTTATGTTAAGTTTACGTGAAATGTAAAGAAAAAGCAAGATTTAACATGAATTTAAGATAAAAGATACAAAACATTTAATCTTCGTAATTTAACATACAATTAACAAACAGAGAGGATGTTATGCGTGGGTATTTCGAATGTGATCTCGCTGCTGAGCGGCATCGCGCTGTTTTTGTTCGGCATGGCCCTGATGGGGGACGGACTGAAGCAGGTCGCGGGCAATAAACTGGAGCTGATTTTGTACCGGCTGACCGGTAATCCCATCAAGGGCTTTCTGCTGGGCGCCGGCGTAACGGCGGTGATCCAGTCCTCGTCCGCCACATCGGTCATGATCGTCGGCTTTGTCAACTCCGGTATGATGAAGGTGCGGCAGGCCATTTCCATCGTGCTGGGCGCGATCCTCGGTACGTCCATCACGGGCTGGATCATCTGTCTTTCCGACATCGGCTCGACCGGAGGCTGGCTCGACCTGTTCTCCACGGCGACGCTCACGGGCGTGATCTCGGTCATCGGCATCGTTCTGCGTATGGCGGCAAAGGACCCGGCCAAAAAGCACATCGGCGATATCCTGATGGGCTTCGCGGTCCTGATGTTCGGTATGTCCACAATGTCCGCTGCCGTTTCGCCGCTGCGCGAGGACCCGACCTTTATCCGCATCCTGACGTCCTTCTCCAATCCGTTCCTCGGCATCCTCTTCGGTACGCTGTTTACCTGCGTGCTGCAGTCCGCGTCTGCCGCAGTCGGCATTTTGCAGGCGCTCGCGTCGACCGGCATCATTGATTTTTCCATAGCGCTTCCCATCATCATGGGCATTGCCATCGGCGCGGCCATGCCGGTGCTGCTGTCCGCCATCGGCGCGTCTGTCGACGGCAAACGGACGGCCATGGTTTATCTGGTCGCCGAGGTCACGGGCGTGATCCTCTTTGCGGCGATTTATTATACGCTTGACGCGCTGATCCGCTTCCCGTTTGCCGACCGTATCATGACCAGCGTATCCATTGCGTTTGTCAATACGGTGTTCCGTTTCATCAAGGTCGTCGCGCTGCTGCCGTTTACAAAGCAGATCGAAAAGACCGTCAACTTCCTGGTGCGCGACAAGCCGCAGCAGAAGGAGGTCGAGCCGGAGGCCATGCGGCTTGAAGAGCGGTTCATTCAGCACCCTGCGCTTGCCATTGAGCAAAGTCGCCTGACCATCAACGCCATGGCCGAGGAGGCCAAGCGGAATTTTGTCGAGGCAGTTGCGCTGCTGCACGGTTATTCCGACGAGCGGTTCAAGCTGGTTGAGGATCTGGAGAACTCTGTAGACCGGTATGAGGACAAACTCGGCACCTATCTCGTCAAGGTCACCGAGCGAGAAATGACAGTCAAGCAGAACGCAGAAGTATCCAAATTCCTGCATACGATCTCTGATTTCGAGCGTATTTCCGACCACGCCCTGAATATTGCCGAGGCTGCGAAGGAGCTGCACGAAAAGAACCTGTCCTTCTCCGAGGCGGCGGCGCACGAGTTGGAGGTCATGGAGGCCGCTCTGACAGAGATTCTCTCCACGGCGATCCGCTCGTTCGTCAATAACGATCTGCAGCTTGCCGCCCGCGTCGAGCCGCTTGAAGAGCTGATCGACAATCTCTGCGACGAGATGAAGCTCCACCATGTCGACCGCCTGCAAAAGGGACTCTGCACACTTGGACAGGGCTTTGTGTTCAACGATCTTCTGACAAACTATGAGCGCGTCGCAGATCACTGCTCCAACATCGCGGTCGCTCTGATCGAGCTGGAGTCGGATTCGTTCGATACGCACGAGTATCTGAACAGCCTCAAGGAGCTCAAATCCGATATGTACGAGCGGTATTATGAAGAATACCGCCGGATCTATCAATTATAATCCAAACGGCAGGGGAGTCCCTGCCGTTTTTTCGGGGGAGGGAATGCCCAATATGCTGACCGGACGATTTGCGCCCAGCCCCAGCGGCAGGATGCACCTTGGGAATGTGTTTTCCGCGCTGCTGGCCTGGCTTTCCGTGCGAAGCCGGAACGGGCGGATGCTGCTGCGCATTGAGGATCTGGACCCGGATCGGTGCAGGCCGGATTATATTGAAACGCTCAAGCGCGATCTGGACTGGCTCGGCCTTGACTGGGACGAGGAACAGACGCCGCAGTCCATGCGGGCAGACGCCTATCATGCGGAATTTGAACGGCTGCGTGCGCTCGGGCTAGTCTATCCGTGCTATTGCTCCCGCGCCGAGCTGCACGCGGCCTCCGCGCCGCACGCGTCAGACGGCAATGTGATCTATGCTGGAACCTGCAGGAGCCTGACAGAGGCAGAGCGCGCGGCGAAAATAAGGAAGCCCGCGTGGCGCGTGATCGTGCCGGATACAGTCATAACCGTACAGGACGGCCTGCAGGGCGCGTATTCCGAGAACCTCGCGCGGGACTGCGGCGACTTTATCATCCGCCGCTCCGACGGCGTATACGCCTACCAGCTTGCGGTCGTGACTGACGACGCGGCGGGCGGCGTCACAGAGATTGTCCGGGGCCGGGATCTGTTAAGCTCCGTGCCGCGCCAGATGTGGCTGCAAAAGACACTTGGGTTTCCAACACCTGCATACTATCACGTTCCGCTGCTGCTTGCGCCGGACGGACGGCGGCTGAGCAAGCGGGAAAAATCGCTGGACCTCGGCGCGCTGCGGGAAACGCATACGCCGGAGCAGCTGCTCGGCACGCTTGCATTTCTTGCGGGCCTTCAGCCGGAGTGTGCCCCTGTGACGGCAGCCGCGCTGGCAGCAGACTTTACGTGGAAAAGTGTCCGATCCGACAATGTTGTAATTCATTCCGAATTCGGATGCGATATATCATAAATGGTATAAGCTAATTCGTAACATGGAATGTATCGGTATTTTTTTATCGATTTTCTTGTTTACAACAGAATGGAAGATGTGGTATACTGAGTGTGTTGGATTATCAGAACGAACAAGAAATTACTGATGATTTGAAGGGATGAACAAGTTATGTACAAAATCGTGCGCAAGAAGGAACTGAACGCTGCCGTCACGTATATGGAGATCGAAGCTCCGTTCGTTGCCCGCAAGGCAAAGGCTGGTCAGTTCATCATTTTCCGTGTCGACGAGAAATCAGAGCGCGTTCCGCTGACGATTGCGGGCTATGACCGCGAAAAGGGAACGGTTGCGATCATCTTCCAGAAGGTCGGCCTGTCCACCGAGATGCTCGGCAGCCTGAACGAGGGTGACTATATTCAGGACTTCGTCGGCCCGCTTGGCAAGCCGACGGACGTGGAGGGCAAAAAGCGCGTGTGCGTTGTCGGCGGCGGTGTCGGCTGTGCAATCGCGTATCCGTCCGCAAAGGCGTTTAAAGAGGCTGGCGTCGAAACCGATGTGATCGTCGGCTTCCGCAACAAGGACATCGTCATTCTTGAAGACGAGTTCAAGCAGGCCTGCGACCATCTGTACCTCATGACCGACGACGGCTCCTACGGCGAACACGGCTTCGTGACCGTCAAGCTGCAGCAGCTGCTTGAGTCCGGTATCCAGTATGACGAGGTCCTAGCCATCGGCCCGATCCCGATGATGAAGTTTGTCTCCAAGACGACCGAGCCGTTCGGCGTCAAGACCGTCGTTTCGCTGAACCCGATCATGGTCGACGGAACCGGTATGTGCGGCGGCTGCCGCGTCACGGTCGGCGGCGAGGTGAAGTTCGCCTGTGTCGACGGCCCGGATTTTGACGGCCACAAGGTCGATTATGACGAGCTCATGAGCCGCAACAGCGTCTACCGCGAGAGAGAAGCAGAAGAGCGCAAGACCCATATCTGCCGCATCCAGAAGATGGGCGAAGAGCTCATCAAGTAAGGGGAGGGAATCATCATGGCTAATATGCAGGCTACCAAGACTCCGATGCCGGAGCAGGACCCGAACGTCCGCAATAAGAATTTCAAGGAAGTCACGCTGGGTTATACCGCTGAGATGGCCATCAATGAGGCCAAGCGCTGCCTGCAGTGCAAGAAGCCGCACTGTGTCGAGGGCTGCCCGGTCAATATTCATATTCCCGAATTTATCCATGAGGTCGCCGAGGGCAACTTCGAAAAGGCCTATGAGATCATCACCGATACCAATGCGCTGCCCGCCCTTTCCGGCCGTGTCTGTCCGCAGGAGACGCAGTGCGAATCCAAATGCGTTCGCGGCAACAAGGGCGAGCCAGTCGCGATCGGCCGTCTGGAGCGCTTTGTCGCCGACTGGTACCGCGAGAACATCAACGCCATGCCGAAAAAGGCTGAGTCCAACGGCATCAAGGTCGCTGTCGTCGGCTCCGGCCCGTCCGGCCTGACCTGCGCGTCGCTGCTTGCCAAGAAGGGCTATGCGGTGTCCCTGTTTGAGGCGCTGCACACTGCCGGTGGCGTTCTGGTCTACGGCATTCCGGAGTTCCGTCTGCCGAAGGCTATTGTCGCCAATGAGGTCGAAAAACTGAAGGCGCAGGGCGTTGAAGTCATGACCGATATGGTCATCGGCAAGGTCCTGTCCATCGACGAGCTGTTTGAGATGGGCTTTAAGGCTGTGTTTATCGGCTCCGGCGCAGGTCTTCCGATGTTCATGCACATCCCCGGCGAATCCCTCAAGGGCGTCTGCTCGGCAAATGAATACCTGACCCGCATCAACCTGATGAAGGCGTATCTCGAAGAGAGCGACACGCCGATCCTGCACTCCAAGGCAGCGGCGATCGTCGGCGGCGGCAACGTCGCGATGGATGCCGCCCGCTGCGCAAAGCGCATGGGCACCGACAAGGTGTACATCGTCTACCGCCGCGGCGAGGCCGAAATGCCCGCCAGACTGGAAGAGCAGCACCACGCGAAGGAAGAGGGCATCGAGTTCCTGACGCTCACCAACCCGACCGAGATCCTCGGCGGTGAGGATGGCCGTGTGTGCGGCATGAAGTGCATCAAGATGGAGCTTGGGGAACCTGACGCGTCCGGCCGCCGCCGCCCGATCCCCGTTGAGGGCAGCGAATTCGTGCTGGATGTCGATATGGTCATCATGTCCCTCGGCACATCTCCGAACCCGCTGATCCGCTCCACCACGCCGGGCCTCGAGACAAACAAAAAGGGCGGCATCATCGTCGACGAGAACGAAATGTCTACCCGTGAAAACGTCTTCGCAGGCGGCGACGCCGTTACCGGCGCTGCGACTGTCATTCTGGCTATGGGCGCAGGCAAGAAGGCTGCGGAAGCCATCGACCGCAAGCTGCAGGGCAAATAAGCTGTTTAACAGCCGGCAGTCCCGGCTACAATCTCCATAAACGCAGAAGCTCCGGCAGCGTTTGCTGCCGGAGCTTTTCAAATGATGGAGGGTCTTATGAAGGTCAAGGATTGTATGTCCAGAAATGTCGTCAGCGTCGGTGCACAGGAGCCGGTTTCCGTTGCAGCGCGGCTCATGAGCCGGTATAACCTCGGCTTTCTGCCGGTTCAGGGGGAAAATGGGCGGCTCTGCGGGGTTCTGACAGATCGCGACGTTGTGCTGCGCTGCGTCGCGGCAGGAAAACCGGCAGAGCAGATGCGTGTGAGCGAGGTCATGTCCGCAGGCGTTTTGTCCGTCGAGGCAGGGGAGGATGCGGCAAAGGCCGCGCGCCTCATGTCCCGCGCGCAGCTGCGCAGACTGCCGGTCACGCAGAATGGAAAGCTGACCGGCATGATCTCCGTTGCGGATTTTGCGCGGCGCGGCAATTTTGGCATGGAAACAGCGCAGTGCATGGAAGCCATTTGCAGCCCGGTCGTGCATCTGGATTAAAAATGCGCGCTGCGTATGCAGCGCGCACCAAAATCAATATTCCACTTCCTGATTGGCCGGTGTTTCCAGCAGCTCCGGGTTTTCCAGCAGCTTCTTGAGCAGGCGGATGGTCTTGGAGTAATAATAGCCGTCTGCCAGACGCTCGTCGATGGTGAGGCCCAGATCGAGCATTTCACGCATTTCAATCGTGCCGTCCTCGTGATAGACCGGACGCTTCGACTTTTCGCCGATGATGCAGAACACGGAGCAGGTGCCCCAGTTCGTCAGATGATGATAGCCGCAGTTGAGCTTAATGGAGCCAAGATTGGAGATCACACACGTCGTATAATACGGGTCTGTCTCAATGATGCTGGCGGGTATCCAGCCGTGGATATCCAGACGCGTCAGGATCCAGACCAGGAACTTACCAAGGAAGCGCGGCATATGGTTGAAGAAATCCATGTTGTCGGTCGAGGAATCGACCTTATGGACATCCTTGCAGTCAAGGATCTGATGGCGCAGATCCTCGTGGATGGACTCGACGTTGGATTCGTCCTTCGCGTGAATAACGGCCAGCGCCTCCGCCGCCTCGTCCGCAAACTGCTTCTTTACAACGAAGGACATGGATACCTCATTGCGCTGATAGAAGTTCTTGTTGGCAATGAACCGGTTCATCTTCGGGCGCAGCGTGATCGTCTTGACGAGTCCTGCCACGATAATATGGAACATGGTGTAGGGGAACTCTGTCTCCGACTCGTTTTTCTTTTTGAGATACGCGTTCATATTGGTGAGGTCGATCGTTTCTCTGATATAGGCCTCGTTGTCGCAGCGGTTCGGGTAGATCAGCGGCGTAATAAAGTGCATACCGTCCAGATCGCGCAGCAGCACACCGTCCTTCCGGTCGCCCCAGCGACGTTTTTTCTTTTCCATTGTAATCACACACCTTAATTAACGGAAATCCGCCAAGAATGTCTATAAGATACCAGACAGCGGCATAAAATGCAAGCCTGAACCACAAAATACAGGTCAAATCACGGAAAATGTACACATCTGTTTTTCTCACATGGGCACTTGTCAGGAATCAAGAATTGAAGTTGTGAAAAATTCACAAAAGAAAACTCGAAATTTGAGGCATTTTTCATATTTCAGCACTTGACATCGCTAAAGTATGTGGGTATAATGAGGCCATCATTTCAAGGAGGTGCGCACCATGATGCAGTTCACGGCAAAGCAGAATACCGCTTGTTCCGATGCGTCCAGCTGCGCACCGGCTACCTGCTGTGCAGCATCCGCCTGCACGGCTGATTCTGCCGCAGTCTGCAAGGACACTGCCATTCTGGCAGTGTCCTTTTCTATTTCCATTCTGGTGCTTGTATCCATTTGCATTCGCGTTTTCCCCATTATCGGCCTGTTGGTACTTCTGGTACTGGCATGGGGCCTTGTAAACGGAATGCTTCTTATTATGATGTACAAGTTTAAAAACGCAAAAAGCGACAGGATTTGGATCCCTGAAGCGGCCTGAGGGCCGGACTTATCTGGGCATTCGAAGCGGTTCTGCTTTTTGCAGAGCCGCTTTTTGAATAGCAAAACAGCAAAAAGAACAAAGTGAGGTAAATGAAAATGAAAAAAGCAATGAAACTCGTAAGCCTCGTTCTGGCAGTCGTGATGCTGCTGGGCTGCCTGACAGCCTGCGGCTCCAAATCCGCCACCACGGATGCAACAGCTTCTAATGACACAGCGTCCAATGACACTGCCGCTGCCTCTGACGGCGGCGAGATCGTCATCGCTCTCATCAGCAACACGACCGGCGACTATGCCCAGTACGGCCAGCCCGTCCGTGACGGCGCAATGCTCTATATCAATCAGCTGAACGCCAATGGCGGCATCAACGGCAAGCAGGTCAAGGTTCTGGAATACGATGACAAGGGCGACGGCGTTGAGGCTGTCAACGCGTACAACCTCGCCTGCGACAACGGCATCACCGCTGTCTTCGGCGCTACGCTGACCGGCACGACCATTGCGCTGGCTGATGCGACCTATGAGGACAATATGCCGCAGGTCACCGCTTCCGCAACCGCTACCGGCGTCACCGTCATCGACCCGGCTGACCCCGAAAGCGAGATCCGTCCCAATGTCTTCCGCGCCTGCTTCATCGACCCGTATCAGGGCGAAAAGATGGCAAACTACGCCGTTGAAAAGCTGAGCGCCAAGACCGCTGCTGTCTTCTATCAGACCGGCAACGACTACTCCGAGGGCCTGATGAACGCGTTCGTGGAAAAGGCTGCCGAGCTTGGCCTGGAGATCGTCGACACCGAGGCATTTGCCGAGGGCGATAAGGACTTCAAGGCCCAGATGACCAACATCGCCGCTGCCGATCCCGACGTTGTCTTCGCTCCCATTTACTACGCTGAGGCTGGTCTTGCCATCACGGCAGCCCGCGCAGCTGGCTGCGACGCAGTCTTCATGGGCGGCGACGGCTTCGGTTCCGTCAAGAACTACGCTTCCGCGGAAGATCTCGAGGGTTCTGTCTACTGCTCTGGCTACGCGCCCGGCACGGATTCCGTCAAGCAGTTCGAAGAGGATTACAAGGCTGCTTATAATGTCGACGAAATCCCCAACATGTTTGCGCCTCTGGCATACGACGCTGCCATGCTGCTCTGCGAGGGTCTGAAGGCTGCCGAAGAGCAGGGCCTGACCGCTGGCACTGACGAATACAAGCAGGCTGTCATCGACGCCATCAAGAACATGAACGGTACCGAGGGCATCACCGGCTCCTACTCCTTCGACGAGTACAACAACCCCATCAAGCCCGTTGCCATCATCGAGCTGACCGGCGGCGACGAGGTCTATCAGGAAATGTACTAAAACTTCCAATTCGCATTGCATCATGCGAAGAAACGCGTTATAATAAGTAAGAATTTGTCGGTTCCTGACGGATAAAGCAAGAACCAGCTGGACAGGTACGGAGGTCTTCTCCGTACCTGTCCACGGCGGACATCGGATGGACGGTTCCAAGCGCGCTTGGCGCCGGCCATCGGGTGTCCGCAATAGAGAAGGAAAGTGAGGTATCAACATGAACCTGTCCCTGCTGCTCTCGCAGCTGTTCAATGGCCTCCAGACAGGCTCGATCTACGCGCTGGTGGCACTTGGCTACAGCATGGTCTACGGTATTATCCTGCTTTTGAACTTCGCACACGGCGACATCATCATGGTCGGCGCATATGCCGCCTTTTACGCCATGACGAACTTCCATCTGCACCCCATCGTATCTGTTATCATCGCGGTCATTACCAGCACGCTCCTCGGCGTTGTGATTGAAAAGGTTGCCTATACGCCGCTGCGCAAGGCGCCGAGACTGAGCCTGCTTATCACCGCGATCGGTATCTCGTTCCTTCTGGAAAACGGCGCGCAGCTGCTCTTTGGCTCCGATACGAAGAGCATGGATCCCATTGTTCCGGGCAATATCTCGCTCGGCTCTGTGACCATCAGCAATGCGGCGCTGCTGACTATCGTTGTGACTATCATTGCAATGGCAGCCCTGACCGTCGTTGTACAGAAGACGAAGCTCGGCAAGGCCATGCGCGCCGTGTCTGAGGATATGGGCGCGGCACAGCTGATGGGCATCAGCTTGAACAGAACGATCTCCTTTACGTTCGCCATCGGCTCGGCGCTTGCCGGTATTGGCTCTGTCCTGTATCTGTGCGCCTATCAGCAGGCGTCGCCCACGATGGGCTCTATGCTGGGCCTGAAGGCGTTCGTTGCCGCCGTCCTCGGCGGTATCGGCTCGATCCCCGGCGCGATGATCGGCGGCTTTGCCATTGGTCTTCTCGAAGCGCTCGTTTCGGCAGTCGGTCTTTCCATCTGGAAGGACGGCGTTGTATTTGCGATTCTGATCGTCGTTCTGCTGGTCAAGCCGACCGGTATTCTTGGCCGTCCGCAGACGGAAAAAGTGTAAGGAAGGGGAGACGGACTATGAAGAAAACACGATCTGCCATCCGCATTCCCATGCCGCTGCGGTATCTGATCAATCTTGTGCTGATCCTCGCGCTGTGGTTCGTGCTGTATACGCTCATTCAGAACGGAACCATCACAAACTATTGGAGCGGCATTCTCATCACTGTCGGCATCAATATCATCCTCGCAACCTCGCTGAACGTCGCGACTGGCTATCTGGGCCAGCTCCCGCTTGGACACGCGGGCTTTATGGCGGTCGGCGCATATGCGGGCGGCATTTTCATGAAAGCCGTCCCGGTGCAGGAGCTTTTGAAATCCGGCAATACGGGCGCTGCCATTCCCTATATCCTGCTGGCGCTGCTGATCAGTGCGGTCGTTGCCGGTATCTTCGGCATTCTGATCGGCATCCCGGCGCTGCGTCTGCGCGGCGACTATCTGGCAATTATCACGCTGGGCTTCGGCGAGATCATCCGCGTCATCCTGACGAACATTGACTCCGTGATCGGCAAGGACTTCACATATGGCGCAGCCGGTCTGAAGCGTATTCCAAAATATTCCTCATTTACACTGGTGTTTATCTGCGTGGTCGTGTCCTGCTATATCATCCACACGATCATGAAATCCCGCCATGGCCGTGCGATCTTGTCCATCCGTGAAGACGAGATCGCATCCGAGAGCGTTGGCGTACAGACGACGTATTATAAGACGTTCGCCTTCGTCGTCTCCGCTATGCTGGCCGGTATCGCGGGCTGCCTGTACGCAGGCTATATCGGCTCTTTGTATCCCTCGACGTTCAAGTTCATGAAGTCCATTGAAATTCTGGTCATGGTCGTGCTTGGCGGCATGGGCTCCATGCTGGGTTCGATCCTGTCGGCAACTGTGCTCACCATCCTGCCGGAGCTGCTGCGTTCGTTCTCGGATTACCGCATGGTCGTATACTCTCTGGCACTTGTCGTGATGATGATCTTCCGGCCGAAGGGACTGCTTGGCAGCTACGATTTCTCGCTTTCCCGCAGCCTTGAAACCTTCCTGAACCGGCTGCTCGGACGCACAGAAAATCCAAAGAAGGAGGCGGCAGACAATGAGTAACAAATGGGTCAATCCACAGCCCAAGCTTGTTCCGCAGCCGTACACGAACCTGCTGACGGAACGTGACATCGGCAAGCCTCCGATTCTGGAAACGCGCCACCTCGGCATTGACTTCGGCGGTCTGACCGCTGTTGCCGACTTCAACCTCGCCATCGGCCGCACGGAGATCACCGGCCTGATCGGCCCGAACGGCGCAGGCAAGACGACGATTTTCAATTTGCTGACCAACGTGTACAAGCCGACCCGAGGCTCTATTCTTCTGGACGGCGTTTCAACAGAAGGGAAGAGCACGGTCGAGGTCAACCACATGGGCATTGGCCGAACCTTCCAGAACATCCGCCTGTTCCGCAATCTGACCGTTCTGGACAACGTTTTGATCGGCCTGAACAATGAAATGAAATATTCCGCCGCTTCCGCCATTCTCCGCCTGCCGGGGTATTGGAGACGCGAACGCATTGCAAAGGAGCGCGCGCTGGAACTGCTGAGCATTTTCAACATGGAAAATGTGGCGGATCATCTGGCAGGCAGCCTGCCGTATGGCGCACAGCGCCGGTTGGAGATTGTCCGCGCACTGGCGACGAATCCGTGCCTGCTGCTGCTGGATGAGCCTGCCGCCGGCATGAACCCGTCCGAAACGAGCGAGCTTATGGAGAATATCGTGAAGATCCGAGACACCTTTGGCATCGCAATCATGCTGATCGAGCACGATATGAACCTTGTAATGGGCATCTGTGAGGGCATCTGCGTTCTGAACTTCGGTAAAATCATCGCAAAGGGCACGCCGAACGATATTCAGGCCAATCCGGCCGTTATCGAAGCGTACCTCGGCAAAAAGAAGGAGGGCTGAGATATGTTGCTTTCCGTCAATGATCTTCATGTCTACTATGGCGCAATTCATGCGGTCAAGGGCGTTTCTCTCGAGGTCAACGAGGGCGAGATCGTCACGCTGATCGGCGCAAACGGCGCAGGCAAGAGTACTGTTCTGAACACGATTTCCGGCCTGCTTCGCGCGAAGACCGGCACGATTGAGTTTATGGGTACGCCGATCAACACTATGGCCCCCAACAAGATCGTCCAGCTTGGCCTTGCGCAGTGCCCGGAGGGCCGCCGCGTGTTCGCACATATGACCGTCGAGGAAAACCTCGAAATGGGCGCGTATACCCGTCCGAACAGCTCCATTGAGGGCAATCTTGAGCACGTATATGAGCTTTTTCCGCGTCTAAAGGAGCGCAGCAAGCAGATCAGCGGTACGCTCTCCGGCGGCGAACAGCAGATGCTTGCCATGGGCCGCGCCATGATGTCAGAGCCGAAGCTTCTGATGCTGGACGAGCCGTCTATGGGTCTGGCGCCGATCCTGGTCGAGCAGATCTTCGATATTATCCGCGAGCTGCACAAGGCCGGTGCGACCATCCTGCTCGTCGAGCAGAACGCGCAGATGGCGCTGCAGGTAGCAAACCGCGCTTATGTTCTGGAAACCGGCAAGATCACGCTCTCCGGTTCCGGCAAGGAGCTTCTTGAAAGCGATTCCATCAAAAAAGCCTATCTGGGCGGTTAATCGCAGCATAAAAACCAGACAGCACGCAGCTATGGCTGTGTGCTGTCTGGTTTTTCTATTTCTTGCAATTCGGGGAACCTCCTGCTATAATAGCGGCAGCAGACAATTTGCCTGCAAATACGAAGCAGAAAGGGTGGTTTTTTATGAAATTGAGTCGTGTATGGAGGGTTCACGCTTCCTAACCCTCCGAATCAAATTTTGGAGGAAACAGCATGAAAAAACAGATCATCATCCGTGAAGCGATTTCAGAAGCCGATACTGCCGCCTTTTGGGAGCAGCTTCACTCCTATCACAAGCGGGATATTTTCCCTGACCCGGAGGACGAAAACCTCAAGCATTTTCTGAGCGATACGGAATACCGTGTGCAGATCGAACACGTGCACAACCGGCTGCAGGACAGGTGCTATTACCTGTTTTTTGAACGAAATGGTCAGGATATCGGCTTCACGCTGCCGGCGATCTTCACCTCAGAGGACGGGAAATGCTTCATTTTGGAGTTCTGCATTTTCCCGGAGTTTCGCGGCGGCGGCACGGGCCGGGAGTGTGCCGCTGTGCTACTGGAATGGGCGAAGGAACACGGCGCACGCTATGCGGAGCTGAATTACGGCGGAGATGAACGGCGCCTCCGGTTCTGGAAGCGTGTCGGATTTGTAGAAAACGGCGTTGACGAATGGGGCGAGCCGCTGATGCTCCTTCCGCCCGCAGAGGCAGTGCCATTCACCGTGGAGCTTTTGAACGATCCCACCGATTGGCAGCTTTTGAAGCTGGAAAACGGCTTCAAATGTGAAATTGGCGAGGAATCACTTACAAAAATCCAGCAAAAGCAGCTTCAGCAGGCCGTCCGAGAGGGGAGAATTACATTCTTCATGGCCAAGCGCGGCTATCGTGCCGTGGGCATGTGCAGCGTCGCTGCATACTATTCGACTTTTTCCTGCTCGAATGTGGGCGTGTTTGAGGATTTTTACATTGAACCCGCATTCCGGAACAGTGGAACCGCACGGAAGCTGGCGGAAGCAGCGCAAAGCTGGTGCAGAGAAAACGATATTGCAAGCTTAACCGTATGCTGCGCCGCGTGCGACGAGGCAATGTATCAAGCGCTTGGATTTAATACCAGCCTTGGAACGACCTTCGCAAATATGGGATAACAAACTGAGCAGGCAGTACGCAGCCATGCTGTGCACTGCCTGCGTTTTTTATAGTTTCAGCTTGGAAAGGGGATTGGCCTCTGCGGCAATTTTCTTGTCTGTATTTTCAATGTGCGTGTAGATCTGCGTCGTATTCAGATTTTCGTGACCCAGAACCTCCTGCAGCGTTTTCAGATCCACGCCGTTCGCCAGCATCAGCGTTGCGGCTGTGTGCCGCAGCTTATGCGCAGAAAACTGTGACGCATCAAGGCCGCATTCCAGCAGGTGCTTTTTGACCAGCCGATGGACGGCAGAAACGCTGATACGGTTTTTATCCCGTGACCCAAAGAGCGCCTTATTGTCCGTCAGCACGATCTGGTTCCGTTCCTCCAGATACCGGTCGATGGCTTTCCGGCAGGAAGAGCCCATGTAGACGATCCGTTCCTTGTTGCCCTTGCCGACGACGCGAATGCGATCCTCATAGACGTCCGTAAGATTCAGCCCGACCAGTTCCGAACGGCGGATCCCACAATTCAGAAACAGCATCAAAATTGCAAAATCCCGGTTTTTATTCGGCCCATCGACAGCCTTCAAGAGCGCGGTAGATTCTTCCAGTGTCAGGTATTTCGGCAGGCTGCGGCGAATTTTGGGAAATTCGATATCTTTGACCGGATTGTTCTGGATCTGCTTGGTGCTGATGGTCAGATACTTATAGAATGCCTTAATGGCCGACAGCTTCCGCGCGCGGGCAGCGGCCGCGATCCCGACATCAGCCGGGCCTTCACGGTTTTGCCGGTCGTTTGTAAGATAAGATAGAAAATCAAACACCTCAGAAGACGACACCGTATCGAGAACGGACGCGTCGATCCATTTAATGTCGATCTCGTCAAGCGGCGTCTGATACGGAAGCTCCTTGCGCATCAGCGTCAGAAACCGAAGAAACATCCGCAGATCCAGATGATATTCCGAAACCGTGCGCCGTGATTGGCCCTTGATCGATTCATGATACGATAAAAAGTCCCGCAGCACCTGCGGACATTCAGAATACGGCTGCATACATAAAAACTCCTTTAGAACAGCTTTGATAAAGGTATTATAACACATCTGCCCTCTGAACGCAACAAAATCTTTATTTTGTTGCGTTCACCAGACCCAAACAAATATTGTCCTCTTCTACCGTGGTCTGGTCTGTTAATGCGCTTCCCTATCTGGCAGTGGGTTCGCGTCCTTCATCGAATCTTAAGCAGTGCTTAATCGGATGCTTTCGCCCATGTGCGTGCAGATATGATATACTTGAGGCACAGAAACTACAAAGGAGAAAATTCTATGAACGCGGCAGTCAATGCGTTTTTTCTGATTTTTAAGCTGCTTTCCCTATACTTTTTGGCTGTTTCACTCTTCTGCCTGTGCAGGCGGAAAAAGCCGGCAGCTTCCGCCGGACAGCGGCGGTTCGCCATATTGATCGCGGCCAGAAATGAAGAAAGCTGTATTGCAGGACTGATCGAAAGTCTTCAGGCGCAGCGGTATCCACGGGAATTATTTGATATCTGGGTGCTCCCGAACAACTGCACCGACCACACCGTGGAAGCAGCACAGCGCGCTGGAGCCAGGATCATGGAAATGCCGTCCTCTGTCCGCTCCAAGGGTGCTGCGCTTCAGTATGCGGCGGACACACTTTTGCGTGGCCAGCAGCACTACGATGCGTTCTGTGTTTTTGACGCCGATAACGAGGCGGATCCCGCATTTTTAGCCGAAATGAATCAGGCGCTGTCGCGCTCTGCAATCGTTAAAAGCCGGATTCTTGCAAAGAACCGTATGCAGGCCGGGATCAGCGCCTGTTATGAGATCTATTTCTGTACGGCAAATCGCTTCCTGAACCGCGCCAGAGAGGCTCTGGGGCTATCCGCCAGAGTAATTGGAACCGGCTTTTCCATTCGGCGCGATTTGCTGGAAGCGTTGGGCGGATTCCCCTGCTGCACGCTTGCGGAGGATGCTGAGTTGTATGCAACCTGTCTGACGCACGGCGTCCGGATCGGCTACTGCGAAAGCGCTGTGACCTATGACGAGGAGCCGGTCACATGGCGCGCCTCGCTCGTGCAGCGCAGACGCTGGATGAGCGGCATCATGCAGGTTTCACGCCTGACGCTGCCAAAGCTTTTTCGGAATTTTCTGCGCCGACCCAGTCTGAACCGGCTGGACGGTATGCTTCAGCTTGCGTTTCCGTTCCTGCAGGCGCTGACCCCGTTTTTTACACTGGCAGCGTTCCTCGCGGGCAGCATATCCCTGCAAAGCTTGCCGGTCAGTCTGCTCTCCGCTTATGCTGGCAGTCTCGCGGTGGCTGCTGCGGCACTGGTGCTGGAAAAACGGTTGGATTTCAGACTGACAGGCGGCATCCTGCTCTATCCTGTTTTCATGGCGTGCTTTCTGCCGCTGCAAACGCTGGCGCTTTTCAAAACGCAGACGGTATGGCATGAGATCCGACATTCCGGCGTGAGGCTTGCATCACCAGAGTTCCAGCTTCGCCGGAAGAAAATCGCATGAACCAGCTATACTCCATAGGAAACCTCTCAATGCTTATCCAAGTGCATAAATCACGCGATACAGGACCTGTTTCCAGAAGCGCTTGTCTGCGAGCAGCTGCTTTGTCAGCTGTTCCGCGTGCGCTTGCATCGGAAGCAGGTCTTCCCTGTTCAGCTTATGATGGCTGAATCTTGCCTTTTCAGCGATTTCCAGAAAATCGCTCGGAACCTCTGTTTTGGTCTGCCGGGAAAGCCAGCAGATATGATGATACAGCGCAACTGCCCGGCGGTTGGGTGAGCCCCTCCCAATCGCAGTTCTTCGAACGCTGAACCGCAGCGCGCGCCAAAGGAACAGGGCGGCAGCCAACACCAGAACCGGCCAAACAAAATGCAGGATGTTAACGGACTTTTTGTTGGTTTTCTGCGGTGTTTCCTGACTTTCTGCCGGGATATCCGGGACAGCGGGCGGTTCGTCGCCTGCGGGCGGCGTATCCTCCGGCTGGTTGTCTGCCGGCTCAATAGGAGCGGCAATGGGTTCCTCCGGTGCTGTCTGCGCAGGGGTGTCTGCCGCAGGCGTTGGATCATCCCGAAGCCAGCCGATCCCGTTCAGATAGATCTCCACCCACGCATGCGCATCGTCCGAGGTCACGGTCGTCCATTCGTTTTCATACACATTTGTGTAATAGCCGGTCACATAACGTGCCGGAACGCCAAGACATCGCAGCAAAATCGTCGCCGCAGTCGCATAATGCACACAGTAACCGGTTTCGCTGTCGTGCAGGAACCACGACACAAAATCTTCTCCGTCCGGCACAGCCGGCGTATTGAGGTCATAGCGGGCGCTGGTCGACACATACTCCAGAACACGCGGGATATACTGATACGGATCGGCGTCCTCCTCCCCGACCAGCTCCGAGAGGATGTCGGAAAGTGCCTGCCGCGTCTCATCCGGGACTTGTGTGTAGGTCTCATGGACGAACGCATCATACGCGCTGTTCTGCAACGGGCTGCGCGAGAGAACATAGGGAACCGTATAATTCGTCTGCTGCGAGGGGTTTTTGACGTAGGCGTCGTAAAACGGCTCCGCGTCCTCCGGAAACGCGGTTGCGTTGTATGGGATATAATAGATCCCGGACTTCATATCCGTTTCGATCGTTACCTCTGGCTGAAAGCTGACGACAGCCTCTCCTGCCAAAAGCGGATTATGCATATTCTTCATATCAGGATATGCATTTTCCGGGAGTGGTTTCCAACGGTTATCCTCATAAACGGCCATGGAATCCCCGCGCAGGTAGAATGAAGCGCCAGCCCAAGAGGATCCAAGCGTTGCTTTTACGCGCATCACAGAGCGGCCAAATTGGCGCTGCGGCCCGACCCGGTTGAGATTGACGCCAGTTACGCTGGAATCCCAGAGATAGCTGCCGAGCGTGCTGGGGCTGATGGGCGAAGAAAATTTCACCTGTCCGGTCTTCGCGTCGCGGCGGAAGATCGTCAGCTTGTCTGCGGCTGTGGAGATGGTTTCCTGCAGATGGTCGGACCATTCGGCGCGGTCATACGTACCAGCCGGAAACAGAACGGCGAGCAAGCCGATCAAGAGCGCCAGCGGCGCGGCCAGAAGCAGCGCCAGCCGGTTCCCCTCGCCTGCCTGCCGTGCGCGGAGCAGCTGCGTCAGAAGAAGCAGCGCAAGAACGCCTACAACGAGCAAAATGGCCCAGGCCGCCGGAGGCGTCTGCAGAATGATCAGGCACAGCGCCAGAACCGGCAGCGTCAAAACAAGCAGATAGACAAGGCTTTCACTGCGCATGACCGTCCAGCTGCAAAGAAGCGCATAGAGCGCTGCAATCAGAATGAAAGCCAACGTTGCATCCGCGCCGGCGGCATCCGTCAGATGGACGGCCTGCATACCCGGGATCGCCTCTGCGTATTGCTGCGTAACGGCAAAAACAAGTGCAGACGTGCTATCGACAAGCTGTGCACGCAGCATATAAAACCCGCCGCCCGCAAGTGCAGCCACGGTCAGCAGCCAGACCCAGCTTTTCGGCAGCAGGAGCAGCGCGGAAAAGAGCAGCGCTGCAAGGACGCACGCGCATACCAGCGAAAGGCCGTCCGCCGGGACGGCAAACGAGGTCATCACGCAGAAGCACAGCCCGGCAGACAGACCGGAGGCACAGAGCAGGGACGTAAAGAACGTATATTTTGACGGTTTCATGCCTGCTGCACCTCCTGTTCCTCCGGCTGCACATGATAGCGCCAATCCGCGTGCGGGTAGGCTCTGGACGCAAGCGAGGGCGTATTGCCGGTCAGATGGGTCTGCAAAAGCGTGTTCAAAAGCTCCCGCAGATCGTCCGGCGTTTTGACGGACTTTGTCTGCGGCTCCAGCGAATCCGGCTCGATCCAGTCGATCTGGTGGGCCACTTCCCTTTCGGTCAGCCAGCCGGAAAGCCACAGCAGCTGCCGCAGCGTGCTGTCCAGCTGCGTGCGGGTTCCGGAAAAGTCGAAGCTCAGCACAACCAGACCCAGATCCGGCTCCTCCGCCTCGCGGACGATCAGCTTGTCGGTCTTGGCAGACAACTTCCAGTGGATCTCATGCAGGCTGTCGCCGGGGCGGTATTCGCGCAGATCGTGGATCTCGGAAAAGCCGCCGCCGGGCTTTGGATGATAGGAGCGGTACTGAAAATGGCTGAGGTTCGGCAGCACGGGCGGCTCCTGCGGCTCCGGCTCGACGGCGATGGAGCAGGCGTCCGGCAGGCGCAGCGGCAGGCTGAAAAGCCCCAGCGCGTCGCACACGCGGCCCTTGCCGGGCTGAAAGGTCTGCACGCCTGCGTGGCGCGTATCAATGCGCAGCGCAAAGCCGAGCGTTCCTGCAAGCTCCAGCCTTTGCTGGCGCACCTCGCCGCCCACGGCGTCGGATACCGTCAGGCGCAGGCGGCAGCGGGATACCGGAAGCTTTGCCATGTGCCGGGCGGTCAGCCGGTACTGCACAGTCTGCCCGCAGAAGCAGCGCGCCGGAAGCTCCGCTTCATAAGCAGCGCGGAGCATGGCTGGCAGGCTGACGAGCAGCGAAAAAACCGGCAGCAGCACGGCGAACACCAGCAGGAAAAACGAAAACCAGCCGGTATAAAAGCTGTGAAAGATCACGGCTGCGAGTAGAAACAGCCCGTAGAGAATGCGGTTTTTTGCCATAGCCTTACAGTCTTGGCGACGGGACCTGATGCAGGATCTCGTCGAGCAGCTGCTCCGGCGTGATCTGACGCGCTCCGGCCTCCGGAGCCAGCAGCAGGCGGTGCGCGATGACCTGCGGGAACGTGACCTGAATATCCTTCGGCACCACATAATCCCGCCGCTGGACATAGGCGACTGCCTTGGCCATCGCGGTCAGAGAGAGCGTCGCACGAGGACTTGCGCCGCGCAGGATCATCGGATGCTTCCGCGTGGCGTCGATCAGCGCGACGATGTAGTCGATCAATTCGGTCTTGATGTAAACAGCGGCGGCCTCGTCCTGCATGGCGATCAGCTCGTCGCGTGAAAGCACCTGACAGACGGTTTGCAGTGGATTGACGCCCTGCCGGGCGAGCACCATATTGCGCTCATCCTCCGGTGTGGGATATCCGATGGACAGCCGTACGGTGAACCGGTCCATCTGCGAATCCGGCAGCAGCTGCGTACCGGCAGCGCCGGTTGGGTTCTGCGTGGCAAAGACGATGAACGGCTGCGGGATCGGATGGCTGACGCCGTCGACCGTGACCTGGCCTTCCTCCATGGCCTCCAGAAGCGCAGACTGTGTACGCGAGGTCGCGCGATTCAGCTCGTCCGCCAGAAACAGATTGCAGAGCACCGCGCCCGGCTGATAGACCAGCTTGCCAGTCTCCTTCTGGTAGACAGAATAGCCCGTAATATCTGACGGCAGTACGTCCGGCGTAAACTGGACGCGGCCATATTCCAGCCCCAGTGCACGGGAAAAGGCCAATGCCATGGTCGTTTTACCGACGCCGGGGATATCCTCCAACAGGACGTGCCCTCTTGCAAGCAGCACGGTCAGCACCCATACCAGCACGCGATCCTTTCCACATACCGCTTTTTTGACTTCCTCCAGAATTCTTCCTGTCTGGTTCAAGCTCCCGCCTCCCTTATGTATATATTGTAAGTATAGCACACCTGCGACGAAGAAAACATAAATTTTTCCTGAAGATTGATTTTTCACAGAACTCTGCCGATTCTGCGCGATTGCCTGTTTACATTTTTGCTTTTTTGGGGTATGATGAAAGCAATTTTAGTGGAGAGGAAGTACCTGTATGGCAAATGCAGTGAAACGAATCGGTGTTCTGACCTCCGGCGGCGATGCGCCCGGCATGAATGCGGCCATCCGCTCTGTTGTGCGCGCGTGCACATATATGGGGATCGAGTGTGTCGGCATCCGCCGCGGTTATAATGGCCTGATCAACGGCGATTTTATGGTTCTGAAAAACGGCAATGTCGCGCATATCATCAACCGCGGCGGCACGATGCTCTATACGGCGCGCAGCGATGAATTCCGCACGCTGGAGGGGCAGAAAAAGGCCGCCGCGACCTGCAAGCTGCTTGGGCTGGACGGCATTGTCTCCATCGGCGGCGACGGCTCGTTCCGCGGGCTGGTAGAGCTTGCAAAACAGGGCATTTCGGTCGTCGGCGTTCCGGCTACGATTGACAACGACATTGTCTGCACCGATTATACCATCGGCTATGACACGGCCGCCAATACCGCTGTCGAGGCCATCGACCGCCTGCGCGACACGATGCAGTCACATGAGCGATGCTCCGTCGTTGAGGTCATGGGCCGCAACGCGGGCCATCTGGCACTTTATGTCGGGCTTGCCACCGGTGCAACGGCAGTTCTGGTGCCGGAAAAGCCGCTTGATTTTGACGGTGACGTGATTGACCGCATCCGGCAGGCGCGTCTGGCCGGCAATACGCACTTCATGATCATTGTTGCCGAAGGCGCGGGCAGCGCGATCGAGATCGGCAAGGGGATCCATGAGGAGCTGGGGCTTGACCCGCGTGTGACGATCCTCGGACATATCCAGCGCGGCGGCACGCCGTCTGCGCGCGACCGCGTCATGGCAAGCCGTATGGGCTATCAGGCGGTCAAGGCGCTGGCCGAGGGCAAGACCAACCGCGTGATCTGCGCGCGGGCCGGACAAATGGTCGATATCGACATTACGGAAGGACTTTCCATGAAGAAGGGCCTGAACGAGCAGCAGTATGAGGTGCTGCAGGCCATGACAGGCATTGACAACTGAGCAATCAAAAATTTAGGGTGCGCCGCAAAAGCGGCGCACCCGTTTTTTATCCCAGAGCAGCCAAAGGGCATCCCTCATTCCCCTCTCTCATGCAAAAAGTCAGATGCCGATCTCATGGGACGCGAAAATCCTATGCCTTTGGATGATATTTGTTGTAGACTGCCTTCAGGTTCTGCTTAACCAACTGCGTGTAGACCTGCGTGGAGGAAATGTCGCTGTGGCCGAGCATTTGCTGGATGGAGCGCAGATCAGCGCCGTTTTCAAGCAGATGGGCCGCAAAGCTGTGGCGGAGCGTGTGCGGCGTGATATCCTTTTCGATGTGCGCCTTTTCCTGATAATGCTTGATGATCTTCCAGAAGCCCTGGCGGCTCATGCGTTCGCCGGATACGTTGACGAAGAGCGAATGCTCGGTCGGGACGGCGATCATTTTGGGGCGGACAGTTTCGATGTATTCGCGCAGCGCCTGAAGCGCTTCGGGATAAATCGGGATAATACGCATTTTTTCTCCGCTTTCGCAGCGGATGAAGCTTCCGGGGAGGCTGACGTCGTCGATGTTCAGGCCGATCAGTTCGCTGACCCGGATACCGGTCGCATACAGAACCTCAAGCATGGCCTTATCCCGGCAGCCCTTCATTTCCGAAACCTTGGGCTGTTGTAAAAGAAGCTCGACCTCTTTTCCGGTCAGGATCTGCGGCAGCTTCTTTTCCGCCTTATCGATCTTGATGTTCTGTATGGGGTTTTCCTCGATCTCGTGGATCTGGATCGCAAATATGTACAGGCTTTTGATCGAAGCCAGCGCGCGGGAGATCGTGGCGGCGGACTTGCCGCCTGCCTTCATGCTGCCCATGTAGCCGGACACGACCGCCTGATCTGCATCCAGAACGTCGACGCCTTCGGAACCGAGATATGACGCATACTGACGCAGATCGCGCATATAGGACGCGACGGTATTGTCAGACGCGTGTTTGGTGTGGATGAGGTAATCCTCATATCGCATAATAATGTCACTCATGCGAAGGCCCTTCCGAAATCGATCAAAATCGTGGTCGCATATTTTTAAGAATCAGAAAAAATCGAACGTTGCGCATGATCTTCAGAATTCTTAAGAAATTATGCGATCGAAATTATTTCTACCGCCTGTTTCACAGGAAGTGATGTTACTATAGCGCAAACATCGGAAAATTTCAAGGAAAAAGTAGTGATTTCGAAATTTTTGTAAATTATGACTAGGAGTTATGTTAATGATATTATGTCAATAAAGGAACTGCGCCGGCGTTGAAATCCACTACTTTTTGCAAAAAGCACAACATATGGTGCCGCATCCGCGTGTGCGGGTCGAAATCTTGAAATGAAAGAAAATGCTTCGAAGTATGCACGGATAGTAAATTGTATTTACATTTTGTCGTATGCAGGAACTCCTTCATCGCCTGCGTCGGCGAGCGCTCTTTTTCCGCGTACCGCCCAGAATGCCCGCAAGAAGCGCGGCCGCAAGCATACAGACCGCCGGAGTCAGCATATGTGCCTGCGTATTTCCGAAAGCCGTCAGCCGCGCCAGAAAGCAGACCGCAAAGCAGCAGCCCGCAACCGCAAGTGCAGCAGGCAGCCGCTTCCCGGCCGTATGCTTCGCAGCCAGAAAGCTTCCGAGAAAAACCGCCGCAAAGCAGATGCAGCAGGCCGCCGCCGGGATCTGCTTTTGATCGACCACACCGCCGAGCACGAGCCCCGCCCCCAGCGCAGACAGGGCCAGAAGCGCCGCGCAGGCGATGGCAAGGCATTGCAGAACTGTTCGCAGGAAACTTCCGTTCCAGAATTTTGTTTTCATGTGTTCTCCCCTCCTCTGCCAAAGGGTATGTTTGTCCGGACAGAAAAAGAACCGGCTGAGGTCAATTGGAAGCGACCCCGCCGGTTTTTAAATATTTTCAATAGAGCGAAAAGAGATTTTTCAGAGGTATCTGCCTATTTGCTGAATTTCTTTCGAATTTCAGCCTGTTGGCCGCAGGTCATTTTTCCCTCCGGACATTTGCCGGAGACGAAGCACGTCGGGCCGTAGAGACTGAACAGGAGCGGCGAGGTCTTCCGCAGCGCCGCAAGCGCGGCGCAGGCCGCGTCTCGGATCTCCCACTGGGCGCGATTGCAGCAGCGCAGGCGGAAAAAGACATACAGCTCCCCAGCGTTCATCGTCGTCAGCACCGGGACAGTCTGCCCGCTGAGCAGCAGATAGGACAGCACGTCCTCCCCTGCCCCCGCTGTCCGGAGCTGCGCGGCAGCTTCGTCGGCCAAGCGGAACGCTTCGCGGTACTGCGCCTCCATTCCGGCCTGCCGGACGCTTTCAGGCAGGACATAGCGGTCATAGCGCGCCGTTTTCAGCAGCTCCGGCGCACAGAGCGCCTGCATCCGGTGACGCGTCAGATGCGTGAGCGCCGCAAGAGACAGTCCGCCGAACTGCAGCGTATAGCTCGCCTGCTCCAGCTCCCGTTTTCGCGGCTGGGCCAAAAGGGATTTGAGCAGCGCCGTCTGCTCCGGTTCCGTCAGCGGCTGCGGCACATAGCCGCGCGCAAGCTGATACGCGCCGCAGATCAACCCTTCTGCATCCTGCGGCGCAGCAAGAACTGTAACAGCTGCTTTCGACGCAAGCAGCTGTACCTGCCGCGGGCAGAATGCGTCCGACTGACGATAGGCCTCCGGCTTACGGACAGCCAAAAACGGCAGCTGCCGCGCACACTGCGCAAACAGGCTCTCGCCCAGCGCACGCAGCTCCGGAATGCGGCTGCCGCGTCCATAGGTCAGCTCGTTCATCACGTGCACAAGCTCCCGTGCATTCATGGAGCAGAAGAAATTGCTGCAAAAGCAGTACGGCAGGACGAAGCGCGCGTCCTCCTTCGGAATGCCCGCAGCCTCCAGCGCGTCATAGGTGCGGAACAGCGATGCTGCCGTGTTTTCAAATACCACCCGCTGTGCGTCGTCCGCGAAAGCAGGCGAAACATACCCGGCCTTGGAAAAATCGACGTAGCGCCGGGATTTGACTGTAAACGAGGCCAGCCGGAACTCGATCAGAAACTGCTCCGCCAGAACGGAGACATTTTCAAACGATAAGTTTACATAACAATGCTCCAGTACCGAGGTATGCCCGGACGAGAGCACTTTGCCGATCAGCTTTTCATTCTTTTCCTGCCCGGCGGCCAGTGATTTCGCATAAATCTCGCCCGCCGTGCCGTCCATCGTGGAGATCCGCCCGCCGGAGGCGATCATCGCAGCCGCTTCCGGGCTGACATTCAAAATTGATACACTTCCCTGCATAGCTGTTCCTCCTCAGCGGAACGGGTTTCCCTGTTCGTCGTAAATTTCCAGCCGTTTGATGCGCGCAAAGTCCGGCTTCTGCTCCGGCAGATAGCGCTCGATCGCGTTGACCAGCAGCTGCGGGTTGCAGCTTGGATTCTGCGCGGAGACGAGAACCGTCAGCTCCAGCTCCTGCGCGGACGCTTTTCGCATGGAAAGCCCAAAAATCATGGGCGTGAGATCAAGCTCCGCCTCCCCGCCGCTTTTCGTACGCTTTTTGACAAGCACGGGGCCGCCCGAAAACAGCTCCGTGATCGTCCGCTCGGCCTGTTCCGGTACACCCCGGTCATATTCCAGCGTGATCTGCGCGCGCAAACGCGTTAGGTGCTTGATCTTAACGGTGCTTTCATACGCCTCCAGCACTCGGATGCCTGCGGGCATCGTGCGGTTCAGCAGGGCCGGGAGCTTTGCAAGGTCGACAGAGCCGTCCTGAATTTCAAAGTCCAGAATTTCGCAGACGCTCTCCGAGCCGACAGGCAGCGGCAGCGCGATAGAGACATACGCGCGCGGGCTGAAGCCCTGCGAATGCCAGATCATGATATCCGCGCGCTTGAATGCGCGCTGAAACACGCGCATCAGATCCAGATGCGAGAGATAGACCGCGTCGCCGGTCTTTTCAAACAGCAGGCGATTCATCGCACAGCCTCCTTTCGCTCAGCATCCGCGCACCGCAGCCGTTGCAGTGCGTGCGGCAGTCCGGCGTCGCCTCCGAACGCAGCGCCTTTTCACGCTCGTGCAGCAGGAATTTCGTCGTAACGCCGACGTCGATGGTCTGCCACGGCAGAAGCTCGTCGGCGGCAAAGCCGCGCGTCGTGTAGAAATCCAGGTCGAGGCCGGCGCGCCGGAACGCTTCCAGCCACTTTTCATAGTCAAAATACTCGTCCCAGCCGTCGAGCCTGCACCCGAGCCGGTGCGCCTCCAGCAGTGCCTGTCCAACGCGGCGGTCGCCGCGTGCCATGACGGCTTCCAGACGGCTGAGGTCGGATTCGTGATAGCGATAGTCGACGCATTTTGCGTGCAGGTTTGCCTGCAGCAGATGGACGCGCCGCAGATATTCCTCCGGCGTGATCTGCGCTGCCCACTGAAACGGCGTGAAGGGCTTCGGGACAAAATACGCCGTCGCCAGATTGATAGACAGCCCGCGCTTTTTCCCGCTGCCGTTCTCCCGCCAGACCTGAAGGATTTTATAGACCAGCTCCGCAATGCCAACTACATCCTCATCCGTTTCCGTCGGCAGACCCAGCATGAAATACAGCTTCACACTGTTCCAGCCGCCGGAAAAGGCCGTGGCGCAGGTGGAGAGAATTTCTTCTTCTGTTACGTTTTTATTGATCGCGTCGCGCAGGCGCTGCGTTCCAGCCTCCGGTGCGAACGTCAGGCCGCTTTTGCGCACCTTCTGGATGCGCATCATGAGCTCCCGCGAAAAATTATCCGCGCGCAGGCTCGGCAGCGAGAGATTGATCTTGCGCGGCTCACAGTAGTCGAGCAGACCGTCAGCCAGTGTTTCAAGTTCGCGGTAATCGGAGGTCGAAAGGCTGGCCAGCGTGATCTCACTGTTGCCGGAATCTTCGAGGGATTCGATTGCTTGTTTACATAATACATCTGCCGATTTAGCCCTTATCGGCCGGTAGCAGAACCCGGCCTGACAGAACCGGCAGCCGCGGATACAGCCGCGGAAAATTTCAAGATTCGAGCGGTCATGGACGATCTGGGTCGACGGAACGATGGTCTTCGTCGGAAAATATGCCGTATTCATATCCTGCACAATGCGCTTTTTTACGCGCTCCGGCGCGCCGGGTTCTGGCGTGATGGCGGCAAGCGTTCCGTCTTCATGATAGGTATGCGTGTAAAAAGACGGCACATAGACGCCCTCGATTTTCGCGACCTCATGCAAGAATTCCAGCTTCGTCAGCCCCTGCTTTTTTGCGGCGCGGTAGCATTCGATGATCTCCGGCGTGCTTTCCTCCCCTTCTCCGACGGAAAAGAAGTCAATAAAATCCGCCAGCGGCTCCGGGTTGACCGCACAGACGCCGCCGGCAAAAACGATATTTTCCAGTCCGCGGCGGTCTTTGGACAGCAGCGGGATCTGCGCCAGCTCCAGCATATTCAGGACATTTGAATAGCACATCTCATAGCCGAGCGTGAACGCGACCAGATCAAAATCCCTGACCGCGTCGTGGCTTTCCAGCGCCCAGAGTGGAAGACCATGCGCGCGCATCTTGTCCTCCATATCGCCCCACGGCGCAAAAACGCGCTCGCACCAGACGCCGGACATCTCGTTCATCACGCCATAGAGGATCCGCATACCGATGTTGGACATACCGATCTCATAGGTGTCCGGGAAACAGAACGCAACGCGCACATCGACGTCCTTTTTGTCTTTGATGATCTGATTATATTCTCCGCCCACATAGCGTGCCGGCTTCTGGACGCGCATGAGGAGCCTGTGGAACTGATCTGTCATGAATAGCTTCCTTCTCTTTTGTGATTCACTCTATTGTACCTGTTCGCGCCGGAAAAAGCAACAAAAAGCTTGCCGGTTTCCCCACTGTTCACTGCACCGTATCCGTACGTCTTGCAAGCATCAGCAGGCGCACGGTCAGATAGGCCGCCGTTCCAAGCGGCCAGAGTCCTGACTTCCTGAAAAAAGTCAGGAACACGCCGATCAGCAGCAGAACCGCGCAGGCTGCGAAGCTGACGATCTCCGAAATATGCTCCGCCTGTGTGATCGGCAGCCGCGCCAGCAGCGCGCAACGGAGCACCCGCCCGCCGTCCAGCGGCCAGACCGGCAGCAGATTATAGATCCCCAGCATCAGACTGTATGCGGCGAAGGAAGGCCGCTGCATACAAAATGCTGCGCCGCAGATCAAATTGACCAGTGGTCCCGCCAGCGCAGAAAGCAGCTCCTGCCTGTAGCCAAGGCCGGACGCCGCGATCTGAAGATCTGCAAACCGCAGCGTCAGTCGCCGCACCTGTCCGCCGCAGGCCAGCATCATGACAATGTGCGCCAGTTCATGTACTGCCATCGCGCAGAGGATCGGCAGCACAGAGCCGCTGCGGTCAAGCGCCGCAAGGACAATTGCAAACATAAAAAAGCCTGGCCGGAGCTCAATCCCCGGCACCGGTCAGAATCTCAAACGAGCCGGACAGCGCCTCCTGCACAGCCTCCCCTTCCCGCAGCCGTTCCGTCAGTGCTGAAAACGCCTGTACGGTCTTTGTTTTCTGTGCCGCACCGGCAATTTTCGTGATCGCCGCGTCAACCGCCGGTACGCAGGTCTTGAGCGTCCACACAAGCGCCAGCATCGCCAGCAGCAGATAAAGCCGCGAGATCCCGGCTCCCGCTTGCCTTTCGTTTTTACCCCTGTTTTCCTTCATCGCACGCACCTCCTCTGGCAAGCGTATGCGCCAAAAAATATTTTCATGCATCCCTCTTGACAAATCACTGTTTTCTACGTATAATATCCAAGCTGACGGGGTGTGGCGAAGTTTGGTATCGCGCTTGGTTCGGGACCAAGAGGCCTCGGGTTCGAATCCCGACACTCCGACCAAATCCGGCTGAAATCTAGCGATTTCAGCCGGATTTTTCTATGCTTTCAGAACATTTTCCGATGGAGAATTTTGTAACTTTTCCGTTTGACCCAAACCAGACCCAAACGGGAATTCGGAGCGGAAAGCGCCGGAAGATAAATTTTGCCGCCTGCCGGAGCTTTTCCGGCAGGCGGTGTGTGCCTTTCTGTTCATTTCTTGCCGTTATCCGACGCTTGCCATGAATCCGCTGATTTTCTGTGCGGCTTCTTTTTTCATGCCTGCTGTCACATGGGTGTACACGTCCAGTGAGAACTCTGCCGAGGCGTGACCGAGGATCTCCGCGACCGTTTTCGGGTCGATGCCGCTTTGAATTGCCAGCGTCGAGAATGTGTGTCTGAGATCATGAAATCTGACGTGCTCCTCAATTCCGGCTTTTTCGAGCAACTTCTTATGAATCCTTCCAACGCAGTCCGGACCATACATTCCACCAGTCTTAGGCGACGGGAACATATATGGGCTGAACGGGTGATTCTTGCGGTCTTCGACCAGCAGTCGAATCGCTTCGTCGCTGAGATAAATCTCCCGGACAGAATTTTCCGTTTTCGGTTCTGTCACGACCAGCTCTCCCTTGCCGCGCGACACAGATTTTGATACAGTCAGCGTCTTCGTCTGCAAGTTCAGGTCGCTCCACAGCAGCGCCACCAGTTCGCCGCGCCGCAAGCCGGTACTCAGTTCCAGATAGAACATCGGCAGGACGCCCCATTCCTCCGCCGCTTTCAGGTAATCCCGAATCTTCTCCGGCGGGATAATCTGCATTTTCTTCTTTTCTTTCTTCGGCAGGCGGCAGCCGTTTGCGGGATTGTACGGAATCAGCCGCTCCGTCACCGCCTGCTCCAAGCACTGCCGCAGCATCGTGTGCAACCCTCGGATGGTCTTGTTGCTGAGACTCAGATCGCCCATATTTTCGTACCGCTGCACTCTGCCGTGCGCTTTCGTTTCATTGTAAAATTTCTGGATTTGCAGCGTCGTAAGTGCTGTCAGCTTGATGTCCCCGATGCACGGCACGATATGCTGGTCGATGTAGTTTTTGTAGTATGCCGCCGTGGACGCTCGGACGGATGGCTTCGCGTAGTTCTCGTACCAGAGCTGCACCCATTCCCCAACCGTGTAATCCCGGCGCTTCGTCACATCGATCTTCTCAAGCTCCTCCATCGCTTTCTGGAGCTTTTCCTTGCATTCGCGCCGCGTCCGCGCGAGGACGCTCTTTGCGATTGGTTTCCCCGTTTCCGGATCGATACCCGCCGTGTAGCGCCCTTCCCAGCGTCCGTCCTTGCGTTTACGGATGTTACCCTCCCCGTTTGCCCGTTTTTTCGCCATCTGTGTTCCCCTTTCCGTTTTGGTAACACAAACAACTACCACAGAAGAGAGATAAAGTCTGGCAATTTTTTGAAAATTTCGGACATTTTTCAGGAGTTTCCATTTCAGGAAAAAAGCCTATTCTTTGTTTACTGCGGCGCAATTTTTGCGCTGTCAAATTCCCCATCAGCATCCCTTACCGTTCTCGCGCAATCAGAATTATGTAAACTTTCAATTCCATTTGTATTTCGCCACCAGGCATTCTAAATTTATAGCCTTTGCTCATAGCCCTGCGCCTGCTCATGATCATCCTGCTTATGCCCCAACGCCAGCCGCTTCTGCATGAGCTTTTTGCGGCGCTTGGAGTCGATACGGATGCCCATTGGATTGCTGGACGGTGCGGCATTATCGCGGAAAATCTGCCCCATCTGGTGAAACAGGCGGACAGTTGAATTCAGAAGATATTCGGACGGAAGCCGTGCGAACTGAGAAGTTATGGACGAAATATGCTCATCTGTAAGCAGCGGATTTGCAGAAGTCTGCGCAGAAGATTCTTCAAGCTGGCAGCGCAAACGCTCCGCTTCCTGAATGATTGCGTTCTTGATGGCTCAATTCTTTCTGCTGTGAGAATGGGTTGTGCTGCCTAGGACGGTTCTTGTAGTAACCCTCCAGTGTGTCGTGCAGACCATTCCAGACGGAATAGTACGCCGCCACCTCCGGCAGATTTTCGAGTTCGTCCACGATAGAATCCACTTTGTCTTTCAGCGGCTTTTTGAGATAGCCATACTGCTTTTTTCCAGTGACTGTGCGCATTTCCAGCGCAAGCTCCAGCGGCTTTTGTTGAATCGCTTCCGGCAGATTTTCAACAGTTTCTAGCTGGTCAACAATTCTGCGCATGGTTTCCCGCGCCGCTCCGGTCACGTCTTTATAGGCAATATCTTTTTGAACATAGACCGCTTTCAACTCGTCCGCATAGATCATATTCGTTAAAACGGACTGCAAATGCAACAGCTTATCTTTCCGCAGAAAGCCGTATTTCGGGTCATCTGACCAGAGCATCATGTGAATGTGCGGATGATCGCCTTCGTCATGAAACGCCGCGTACCATCGAAGCTGCGACGGTAGAATCTGCATAGCTTCTGCGAAGTCTGCCTGCTTGGAGCGCAGCAGCGCCCGCCAGCTTGCAGCGTTATCGTAGCCAAGCCGCGCGGCATCCTCACGCCGAAGGGAGTAAATAATCGTCCAGACATTGCCCTCATGCGCTTTCAACTCGCCCAACGTCTTTTCCAGATCAACAGCATCTTCGGCTCCAAACAAGCCGTGTTCTCCGTGCCTTTCTGCTCTCGGACGTGTATCAATATAGCGCATATAAATGCTGTCCGCGTTTTCATCCAAAAGCTCCACGCCGTCGCGGGTGGCGATATAATTCATATAACGACCGGCACGGTTTGGATTCAGAAAGCCTGCTTTCTGAATCAGCTTTGACATTTTCACACGCCCCTTTCACTCAACAGCGCATCTTCAAAATCAATTCTCCCGTTCGTTCTTTTGACTTCATCCATACTAAGTCCGCGCATTTTCTGATAGCTCCGGGCGTCAATGTCCGTGTCCGAAGCGAGAATATGATTGTTGACATTTTGCTCAACTGCCAGCTTAAAAAGTTGCCGCCCGATGCGCTCTGCGAACCGTTCCAGCGTTCCGGATAGGATCTGCTGCAAGACTTTTGGAAGGTAACGATCTGCTTTTTCGGCGTATAAGAAGCCGGTACAAAATAAGATTGCCTTTTCAATGTACTCGCTGCGGCTCTGGCATTGATCGTCCGCATAACAGTCATCGACGAGCCGCTTACACTCCGGCGTGATCCAGAGTGCAAATTTTTCTTTTCCTTTTACCATTTTTCTGTATTCACCTCGTGTTTTTCGTTGGAACCCCTCTGTTTCCCTTGAAACTGCGGGCTTTTTTCATTCTGCAACGCCCTAGGGCTGTTTTTCGCTGCTTTAGGAACGCCCTCGCAAATCCCCAAAACTGCCCGCACCGCGGGCAGATGTGACCGCCGCGGGGCGCGCACGACCCCGCGGCTTTGTCCTGCTTCGCCGCTTGCGGCTTCTCCCTCTGCTGAAAGCCACCCGCAGGCGTTCTTCTTCTGCGTTTGCCATTTCCGCAACGCTCCCGCACGTCGGCGCAACGTCCGGTTTTCAGGCTTCCGGTGGGGACACGCTCGACTGTGTCCTGAAAGCCGCACAAACCGCCGACACGGGCGCGACGGGCTGTGACTGGCGTTTTGGCTGTGCGTTCAGCCTGTGTTTTCAATGAAACCGGCATATTTCCTCCTTGCGGCATCCTCGTCCAGTTTCCGCATCTGCCGATCATAGTCCTGTTTGAGCGCGAATTGAATTGGTCGGATTGTGAACAGCAGGTTGCCATTGCGTTTGCAGCCATCCTTCGTCGTAACCATCGTCGGTTCTGTCCCGAGCAGCCCACGTTCTTCGAGTGACCGAATGTGTTTACGAATCGTGTTCGGACTCAACCCAACCGCATCACCGATTTTCCGATAGCTTGGCCAGCATTGGAACGTTTGCCTGTCTTCACAGAACAGAAGGTAGGCGTAGATTGCGATTTCTGCTGCGCTCAGACCCAGCGAGAAAATCTCCTTCGGCAGTGGGAAGTAGTCCTTGACCGAATCGCGTGTCGGCCAGAGACTGCGCTTCACTCTGCCCCTCCCGTGTGCTGCTCTACCCAGCGGATGAACGCTTCTTTCGGAACGACGATCCGATTCCCGATTCGCAGCGCGGGGAAATCTTTTTCGTGCATCAGTTCGTAGCTGCTGGACGGCGCGATGCCCAGCACCTTTGCCACGGTCGCTGCGTTCAGGAACAGCGGTAGTTCGTCGTAGCTCTTGTAGTTTGATTCTTTCATCTGTATTTCTTCCTTTCGTATTCGATGTCGCTTCATCGTTTTTCTATCCTCTATTTTGAACTTTAGCAGATCCGCTTGCATTTTGTAAATAGATGTGTTATAAAAATATTGATATTCTCTATTTTGCGATTTGCAACTTCGATTTCCGAAAGGTTTTGATCATTTATGTTCGCTTGCAGCGTGTGTTTTTACGGCACAGAGGTTTTGACCGGCAAACACTATTTCCAGAGCAACGAGATCTTGACCGCCTGTCTGAATCTACGCACAGGAGATCTTCGTGCGATTTTAGAAGAGCTGAAATTCCTGCGTCAGAAAATTCAGCTTCCAGAGGAGCTGGATATCGAGTTCAACGAGAACTATGACCGTTATGTGCAGCAGGCACAGAACCTGCTTTTCAAAATTGGGCGGCTTGCGAAACGGATTCCGCTGTATCGGGATGACCATAGCTTTGATGCGCCGCAGCTCATGGATTGTCTGAATCGGTTTTCACTTTGGGACAGCAATATTGGGCTGGAGCCGGACGTGGATTACTACAGCAGCGATTATGCAGATGAGGTTGGGTTTTCCGTGACAGATGAGGACGGACATGCCACATTCTATCATCAGCACTTTTTCCCAGAACCGGAACTCGCTGCGTCTGACGAGGCAGAAATTTTACTGGTTCTTCGCGACTGCAACCATGCAACAGCCACGCTGTTTGACAGCTATATCACATTCGTTCAGGACGTACTGCGCGTGCAGACTACTTATGCAGAGCTTTTGGAGGATTATCTGCACGCGAAGCGTCGGTTTTTGAGTGAAGCTGAAATCGCATCCTGCCTGATGCAGTATCTGCGCAGCAGCGGCAATCGCAGTGCGCGTTTGCAGACTGCAGGTGCAGCGCAAATGCGTTACGAGATTATCCGCTGGAAAGACGGCGTTGAGCGGCTCTGCGAAACAGCTTTCTTTGAAAGTCTCGGCGCATTTCTCTATACGGATTTCTTCCGTGGTTTAAATCAAAATTATCTGCCCCGGAAATGTGAGAACTGCCACCGGTGGTTTTTACTCACCGCCGGAAAGTATTCCAGCTATTGCAATCGCCCGCTGAAAAACGAGCCCAGCAAAACCTGCCGCGATGTCGGTTCCCGCAAACGGTATGACGATAAATGCAAAAATGATCCTATCTGGCTCGCGTACAATCGCGCATACAAAACGCACTATGCCCGCTACCTGAAAAAGAAAATGACCACCGCTCAGTTTGAGCAGTGGTCGCGCTATGCTGTAGAACTGCGGCAGAAGGCAGAGAACGGTGAGATGGAACTGGCGGACTATCAGAGGCAGCTGCGGATTTGACAAGCCCCAAGTTTATCCTGCATATTCAGTCCAATGCAGCATTCAGAAATACCAAATACAGTAAAAACCATTCCAATACCAAAGCATCAGCTCTGAAGCATATATAGATACAGCCACTCATAATCCATGACCTTTTCTATCTTCCGCAGCAGATGCTCTTTCGGCACCAGAGCCTCCAGGTCTACCATTACAACTTCTTTCCGTCCGTCTCTTCTCCATTCTTCCATACAGAACACCTCCGTTTCTTCTATTATACCAAAAACGGAGGCTTTCTTGTAGTTCTCAAAACAGGAGGACTGGCGTTTTATACTATTTTCTGATTAAATTCTTTCATCAGAAAGGTTCCGCCTTTGGCGTAACCGCTCCCATCTCATAGTGATGTTCATATTAAAAACTTCAATTCCATGAATGAAAGTTTTTAATATGATATCAGTATTATACTATTCCTTAATTAAGCAGTTTATGCGAATTGCAAGTGCAAATTGGACACTCGGAAAAAAGCTGATGAAAGTTATCCACGCGCAGGAGCAGGCGCTGGTCTTCGAGAAGTTCATGAATGAGGATGCATACCAGATCGGCACGAAAATCAAGCAGGGCGCGGAAAAGCTCGGCCATGACGTGGTCGATTCGATCTCCCTTGGCGACGAGCAGCTGTTCTATTACGCGATACAGTCGATCGCCCCATCAACCTCAGCTGACTTGGCAGAAAGATCCGCACAGCCAACATGTTCCGGCAGAGTTCGTATCTGGTCGGCCTGGAGATGGCAGCCAGCGGCGATACGTTTGCCGATTCCGGTCTGGAACCTGCAAAGTTCGCAGGTGTAGGCGGCTGCTTCCCGATTAACCTCAAAGGCCGCGGCTTCATTGGTGCCATTGCCGTTTCTGGCATGGAGCAGCAGGAAGATCATTGGCTGGTCGTTGATACCACAGCCAGTATCTCGGCGTGGCGGTAGAGTCTGTGCTGCCGCTCTTTAAATAAGAATAAGCGACTGCCGGTGCGTACGGCCTGTGCGTTAAGGAACAGGCTTGCGCGCCGGCTTTGCTGCGCCCCAGGCGAGCGGCGCGGGGGCTTGAAAATGGTGAACTTGGAACAATATAGAACAGCTGAGAGGGCTTTTGCGGAATTCTGCCGGAAAAGCGAAAAAAAACTTGACAATCGCCGCGCGATCTTTTATAATGCACCGAGCGCCACAACACAGGAGGTCAGTTATGCGGATTTGTTTCAAGCATGCCCAGGTATGGAAAGACGGCTCGCTCCGTCCGGCAGATATTCTTGTTTCAGACGGCAGAATTGTTTCTATCGGAGATCGTGTTTCCTGCCCTACGGATACTGTTTGTGTTGAAGTTCATAACGCAGTTATTTTTCCCGGTTTCGTTGATGTGCATGTCCATCTTCGTGAGCCGGGATTTTCTTATAAGGAGACGATCCGCACCGGAACACTCGCGGCGGCGCACGGCGGCTTTGCCCACGTGGCGGCGATGCCGAACCTGAACCCGGTGCCGGACTGCAAGGCGTCACTGGAAGAGGAGCTGCGCCGTATCCGGGAAAGCGCCTGCGTGCATGTGCACCCCTACGGCGCAATTTCCGTCGGGCAAAAGGGCGAGCAGCTGGCAGATCTGGACGCGATGGTCCCGGAGGTAATTGCATTTTCCGACGATGGAAAGGGCGTACAGTCGGAGAGCCTGATGCGCGAGGCGATGGAGCAGTGCAGAAGGCTTGGGAAAATTCTGGCCGCGCACTGTGAGGACAATCGCCTGCTTCGTGGCGGCTATATCCACGACGGCGCATATGCAAAGACCCACAGCCACCGGGGCATTTGCTCCGAGAGCGAGTGGGGCCAGATTGCGCGCGATGTGCGCCTGGCAGAGGAGACAGGCTGTGCATATCATGTGTGTCACGTCTCCACGAAGGAAAGCGTTTCGATCATCCGGGAGGCAAAACGGCGCGGCGTAAATGTAACATGCGAGACAGGACCGCATTATCTGACCTTTACGGAGGATGATTTGCAGGAGGACGGACGGTTCAAGATGAATCCGCCGCTCAGAAGCAGGGAAGACCGCGACGCGCTGATCGAGGGACTTCTGGATGGAACGATTGACATGATTGTGACCGATCACGCGCCACACAGCCGGGAAGAAAAAGCCCGCGGACTGGAAAAAAGCGCGATGGGCGTTGTGGGTCTGGAAACCTCCTTTGCCGCCTGCTACACAAGCTTAGTGAAGCCAGGCGTTCTGCCGCTCGGAAAGCTTATGGATCTGATGCACGACGCGCCGATGCGCCGCTTTGGCTGCGGCACGGAGCTTGCCATCGGGCAGCCGGCAGATCTGACAGTCTTCAACCTGAGCGAGAGTTATGTAGTAGAGCCGGAACAGTTTTTGTCGATGGGTCGGGCAACGCCGTTTGCAGGCGTCACGCTCACCGGCGTATGCAAGATGACAATGATTGATGGAAAGATCGTCTGGAAGGAGGAAACGCTTTGAACGAAGTACGCTTTACACTGACAGAAAACGCGCGGCTTGCGCCGAATGTGTACCGGCTACGTTTGGCAGGGGACGCCTCGGCCATCACCGCGCCAGGACAGTTCCTGGAGCTCAGTATTCCGGGCTTTTTCCTCAGACGGCCGCTTTCCGTCTGCGACTGGGAGGACGGAAGTGTCACAATTTTATACCGCGCGGTCGGAGATGGCACAAGGGCGCTGGCCGAAATGAAGCCTGGTCAGACGATTGATGCGCTGTGCGGCCTTGGAAATGGATTTGACGTGACGGCGTGCGGAGAAAAGACGCTTGTGATCGGCGGGGGCATCGGCGTGCCGCCGATGTATAGCCTTGCAAAGAGACTCCTTGCGGCTGGGAAAACACCGGCTGCAATTCTTGGATTTAATACGGCGAGCGAGATTTTCTACAAAGAAGAATTTGAAGCGCTTGGAATTGAGACGATTCTTGCAACCGCCGATGGAAGCGTGGGTAGCAAAGGCTTTGTAACAGATGCGCTGCCGGAAGCGTTTGACACATTCTGTGCCTGCGGGCCGATGCCGATGCTGCGCGCGCTGTGCGCCAGGACGAAAAAGCCGGGTTTTTTGAGCCTGGAAGCGCGGATGGGCTGCGGCTTTGGCGCGTGCATGGGTTGCACCATTGAGACAGCACATGGGCCGAAACGGGTCTGCAAGGAAGGACCCGTATTCCGAAAGGAGGAACTGATATGGTGAGGGCAGCAGTTTCACTCTGCGGCATTGAGCTCGACAACCCCGTCATTCCGGCCAGCGGAACCTTTGGCTACGGGTACACGTTTGCAGAGCTCTACGATATCGATTGCCTTGGAACCTTTTCCTTTAAAGGAACAACACGCGAGCAGCGCCTTGGAAACGCGCAGCCGCGCATTGCAGAGGCGCCCGGCGGTATGCTCAACGCCGTGGGCCTGCAAAACCCGGGCGTGGACGCGGTGATAGCAGAAGAGCTTCCGCGGCTCAAGCAGGTTTTTCACAAGCCGGTCATGGCGAATGTGAGCGGGTTTTCGATCGAAGAGTACGTTGAGGTCTGCCGGAAGCTTGACGCATGCGAGCAGGTTGGCTGGCTGGAAGTGAATATTTCCTGCCCGAACGTCCACGGCGGTGGCCTCGCCTTCGGAACGGATCCGAAAGCTGCTGCAAGCGTCACAAGGGCAGTAAGGGCTGCGGTCAAAAAGCCCGTTATTGTGAAGCTTTCTCCGAATGTCACAAGCATTGCAGATATCGCCAGGGCGTGCGAAGATGCGGGCGCGGATGCGGTGAGCTTAATCAACACGTTTCTTGGCATGCGCATCGACCTGCGCGCGAAACGGCCGCTGCTGGCAAACAAAACGGGCGGCATGTCCGGTCCAGCAATTTTTCCGCTTGCCGTGCGGATGGTCTGGCAGGTCTATGAGGCGGTCAGAATTCCGATCATCGGCATGGGCGGCGTGACGCGTGCGGAAGATGTGCTGGAGCTGATGCTGGCCGGAGCAACGGCGGTGGAGGTCGGCGCGGCAAACTTGGTGAATCCCTATGCCTGCCGCGATATTGTCCGGGATCTTCCACAGGCAATGCAGAACTACAATATACAGAATCTGAAAGATATCATAGGAGGCGCACACCATGGGTAAAGACGTAATCATCGCTTTGGATTTTGACAGCCGCGAAAAGACGCTGGCCTTTCTCGATCAGTTCACAGACCGCAAGCCGTTTGTGAAGATCGGCATGGAGCTGTTCTATGCCGAGGGTCCGTCCATCGTCCGCGAAATCAAGGCAAGGGGTCACAAAATCTTCCTGGACCTCAAGCTCCACGACATTCCGAACACGGTCAAAAAGGCGATGGCGGTGCTCTCGGCGCTTGATGTGGATATGGTGAACCTGCATGCGGCAGGCACGCGCGCGATGATGACAGCCGCTCTGGAGGGTCTTACCCGTGCAGACGGAACGAGACCGCTTCTTATTGCCGTTACGCAGCTGACCTCGACAAGCCAGCAGAGCATGGAAGAGGAGATTGAAATTCACAAGGAGCTTTCCGAGGTCGTCATCGACTACGCGAAAAACGCGGAGCTGGCGGGACTTGACGGCGTGGTCTGTTCGCCGCTGGAGGCAGGCAAGATTCATGAGGCCTGCGGCAAACACTTTGCCACGGTCACACCCGGCATCCGCTTTGCAGACAGCAAGGCAGACGACCAGGTGCGCATCACAACTCCGGCACGCGCACGGGAGATTGGCTCTGACTACATTGTAGTTGGCCGTCCCATTACCCAGGCGGCCGACCCGGTTGCGGCGTATCTGCGGTGCGCAGAAGAGTTCGTGGGGTAAGCGATGCAGGAGCGTATCATTTTATTCGATCTGGACGGCACGCTGACCGATTCCGGTCCCGGCATTATGAAGGCCTCGCAGTTTGCGTTGCGCGCGTATGGGGTGGAGAGAGACTGGCAGGAGCTTGACTTTTTTGTCGGGCCGCCGCTTGACGAGACGTTCGGTCAGTTTATGCCGAAAGAGGATATCCCGGGCGCGATTGACCAGTTCCGCGTGTACTACCATGACGTCGGATGGTTAGAGAACGAGCCGTACCCGGGTGTGCGCGAGATGCTGGACACGCTGCAAAAAAACGGCTTTCGGCTGTTTGTGGCAACCTCGAAGCTCGAGAGCATGGCCGTGCAGGTGCTGGGGCATTTCGGCCTGGCGCCGTATTTTGAAGCGATCTGCGGCGCGCCGGGCGATAATACGCAAGCAGGAAAAAAGGTGAATGTAATCCGCGCGGCGCTGCAAAAAGCAGGCTGCACCGACCTTACGCAGGCGATGATTCTGGGCGATCGGAAGCACGATATCATTGGCGGCAGGCTGGCAGGCATCCGGACAGCCGGAATTTTGTACGGCTACGGAAGCCGGGAAGAGCTTGCGCAGGCAGGCGCAGATCTGATCTGCCGGACACCGGAGGAATTTACGAAGATCATGTTGTCAGAACAACAGGAGGACAAGCGCATGAACGCGACAGAACGCAAAATTGCAGAGGATTTACTCTCCATCCGCGCCGTATTTTTCCGGCCGGACGAGCCGTTTACCTGGGCCAGCGGCATCAAGAGCCCGGTCTACTGCGACAATCGCCTGATTCTCACTGCACCCGATGTGCGCACGGAGGTGGAGACGGCGATCATGCAGACCATTGAGCGCGAATATCCGCAGGCGGAGGTGCTTATGGGCACGAGCACGGCAGGTATCGCGCACGCGGCCATTGTCGGACACATGATGAAGCTTCCAATGGGCTATGTCCGCGGCTCGAGCAAGGACCATGGCCGGCAGAACCAGATCGAAGGAAGACTTGAAAAGGGTCAGAAGGTCGTAGTGGTGGAGGACCTCATTTCCACCGGCGGAAGCGTTCTGGACGTGGTGAAAGTTCTGCGCGCGGCAGGCGCGGAGGTGCTCGGTGTGGTGAGCATCTTCACCTACGGCATGAAAAAGGGTCTCGAGCGGCTGGCCGCGGCAAACGTGAAGAACGTGAGCCTGACAAATTTTGATGTGATCGCTGCTGTTGCAGCGGAGCAGAACTATATCAAGCAAGAAGACGTTGTCCGGCTGATTCAGTTCCGGAACAACCCCGCAGACGAATCATGGATTGGAGGTAACAACTGATATGAACCATCTGATTGACATTTTGCAGCTGAGCACGCAGGAAATCGACGAGCTGGTCGAAAAGGCCAAGGATATCATCGCAAACCCCGAGGCATATGCCCACAAGTGCGACGGTAAAATTCTGGCCACGCTCTTCTTTGAGCCCTCGACCCGTACAAGACTGAGCTTTGAATCGGCCATGCTGAGCCTGGGCGGTAAGACACTCGGCTTCTCGTCCGCTAACAGCTCTTCCGCAGCAAAGGGCGAGAGCGTAGCGGATACGGTGCGCACGGTCAGCTGCTACGCAGACATCATTGCCATGCGCCACCCGAAGGAGGGCGCGCCGCTTGTCGCTTCGATGCGCTCGGAGGTTCCGGTCATCAACGCAGGCGACGGCGGACACAACCATCCGACCCAGACGCTCACAGACCTTCTGACAATCAACCGCGAAAAGGGCCGCTTCAACGATCTGACGGTCGGCTTCTGCGGAGACCTCAAGTTTGGACGCACGGTTCATTCGCTCATCAGCGCGCTCAGCCGCTACACCGGCATCAAGTTTGTGCTTGTCTCGCCGGAGGAGCTGAAGCTGCCGAGCTATGTGAAAAACGAGGTCATCAAGAAGAACAGCATTCCCTATGAGCAGACGACCGATCTGGAATCCGTGATGCCGGAGCTCGACATTCTCTACATGACCCGCGTGCAGCGCGAGCGCTTCTTCAACGAGGAAGACTATCTGCGTCTGAAAGACAGCTATATCCTGACGCCGGAAAAGCTCAAAAACGCGAAGCAGGATCTGTGCATCTTGCACCCGCTGCCCCGTGTCAATGAGATTTCCGTCGCGGTCGACGACGACCCGAGAGCCTGCTATTTCAAGCAGGTTCGCAACGGCCGGTATATCCGCATGGCGCTGATTATGAAGATGCTTGGTATCGAATAAGGGAGGTTCTGAAAGATGATTATTGATGCAATTTCCAATGGCATTGTCATTGACCACATTACTGCCGGTAAGGCCATGTATTTATATAAGGTACTGGAGCTCGACAAGCTCGATTGCTCGGTGGCGCTGCTCAAAAACGTTGTCAGCAATAAGCTTGGCCGCAAGGACATCATCAAAATTGACCGCATTCTGAACCTGGACTGGGACGTGATCGGCTATGTTGACCCGGGCATTACGGTGAACTTCATCAAGGACGGCAAGCAGGTGGAAAAGCGCCAGCTCAAGCTCCCGACGCGGATCAAAAATGTCATCCACTGCAAAAACCCGCGCTGCATAACCTCCGTGGAACAGGAGCTTCCGCAGGTATTCACGCTGACCGACCCGGCGACACGCACATACCGCTGCCTGTACTGCGAGGCAAAGGCAGAAAACGCCTGATTGAAAGAATAGTAAAAACACAACAGCCACCGGCTTCGCCGGTGGTTGTTCTTATGCGGGCATATTTCCACAGGTTCTTGCGATAGTTCAGGTCGCAGGAAACGGTAATGCCGCGCTTTTTGGCTTCCTGTACAGACTCCAGCGACAGCGCCATCGCGGATTCGGAGATTGCAGGCGTAATACCCGTGATGTGAAACCACTCCACGCCCTCGAAGGCTTTATCCCAGTCGATATCGCCGGGCTTCGCCATGGCGATGGCCGACCATGCGCGGTCATAGATCACGCGGCTGGGAAGCTGGTTTGCGCCGCCTTCGACATAGTAGACGCCAAAGCGGCCGTCTCCGGTGACGATGCGGGAGGTGTCAACACCGAAGCCGCGCAGCTCCCGAACGCAGGCATCCGTGATATCGCCGTTTCGTCGATGCAAGCTCCATATCCCTCGCCCCGCCGCAAGCGGCAGATCTCGTCCAGTCCGCTGCGTCTCCTCTTTCGACCGAACCCGCTACGCTGGGCTTCGGTCGAATTTTGTGCCGCACGTCGGCGCAACGTCCGGTTTTCTGGTGCTTAGCGGGTACGCGCTCGACTGTACCTCAAAAGCCGCACAAGCCGCCGACACGGGTTCGACGGCGTGGTAATCTTTGTTTACAGCGGCGCAGATTCTGTGCTTTTCCGGCCTATGCAAAAAACAGAATATTCATATTGCCGCCTATCGGAAGTGTTCCGATAGGCGGCGAAGTGTTTATATCAAGGAATGTTTTCCGTATGCGTTTTTTATCCTTTGACGGAGCCGGCGGTGACGCCTTTGACGATATAGCGCGAGAGGAAGATGTACACGAGCAGCACCGGCAGGATGGCAAGGAGGATGAACATATACACCTTGCCGAGGTCAAACTTCGAGTAGTCCGCCGCGCGCAGCTGCGCGATCATGATGGGGACGGTTTTCATTTCCGCTTTATCGAGCAGCAGAGCGGGCAGGAAGTAGTTGTTCCAGGACTCGACGAACGTGAAGATCAGCTGCACGGAGATGGCAGGCTTCAGCATGGGCAGCACGATTCGGTTGAAGGTGAAGAACTCGCCCGAACCGTCGACACGCGCAGCCTCCACGATCTCCATGGGCAGGACGCTCTTCATGTACTGGATCATGTAGAAGAACACGACCGGCGCCGCGATGCCGGGGAGGATCAGCGGCAGATAGCTGTTCGTCAGCTTCAGCTTGTAGCACAGCTGGACAAAGCCCGCGGCGGAGACCTGCTTGGGAATGACCATGACGGCCATGATGAACAGGAATGCGAGGCGCTTGAGCTTAAAATTGTAGGCGTGCAGGCCGTAGGCGGTCAGCGCGGAAAAATAGGTGGACAGGATGGCCGTCGCGGCTGCGATGATAAAGCTGTTGAGCATTCCGCGTGGGATGTTGATGGAGCTGTCATTCCATGCGTTTTTGAGATTCTCCAGGAAATGCCCCTGTGGCAGTGCCTTGAAGCCGCCCTGAAGGTCTGCGTTGGTACGCGAGGCGTTGACGATCAGCATATAAAATGAGAACAGGCACAAAATCGAAAGAAAGATCAGCAGCGCATAGACCAGCACGCGGCTGACGGTCAGCATGGCGTGGGCTTTGCGGCTGTCCGTGGAATTCTTCTTCATTGCGAGCGCCTCCTTAGTTTTCTTCCTGCTTCGTCAGCGACTTGAACACCACAAGGCTCAGAAGGCCCGTGATGATAAAGATCACGACGGAAATTGCGCCGGACATACCGTAGTTCTTGCTTGTCTTGAGGTAATTGTTGAGGTACATGACGAGCGTTGTCGAGGTGCGGTTCGGTGTGCCAAGCCCATTGGTCAGCACCTGCGGCACATCGAACATCTGAAGACCGCCGATGAGCGCCGTGATGATCGTATAGACGAGGATCGGCGTCAAAAGCGGCAGCGTCACCCGGAAGAACACCTGCAGCGACGTCGCACCGTCGATGTTTGCCGCCTCAAACAGGCTCTGGTCGATGCCCATGATGCCGGCCATGAGCAGGATCGTCGTGTTGCCGAACCACATGAGGAAGTTCATCAGGCAGATGAGCCCGCGCACGGTAAAGCGGATGTTGAAAAAGTCGATCGGCGCGTCGATCCAGCCGAGCTGCGTCAGGATCTGGTTGATCGGCCCGACGTTGGAGAACAGCATATAAAACAGCATCGCGAACGCCGATGCCATGATGAGGTTCGGCATATAAATGACGGTCTTAAAGAACTGCTGGCCCTTGATCTTCAGACGGTAGCTTGTAAAGAAGCACGCCAGCATCAGGGAGATCACGACCTGCGGGATCGCACCGCCGACCCAGAGTGCAATGGTATTTCCCGCATATTTCAAAATGTCGATCGTTCCGTTTTTATCCGGCGTAAAGAGCGTGATGTAGTTCTTCAGGCCGACGAAATTCGGCCCGACCTGCGTCAGACCCTCCCGGTAGTTTTCAAAAAAGCTGTTGTAGATCGTCAGCAGCTGTGGTGCGAAGTGAAACAGTACATACGCCAGAAAGAACGGCGCGATAAAAATATAGCCCCACTTTGCGTAGCTGATTTTGGACCGTTTGGTTTTCAATTTGGGTGCTTTTGTCGTCTGCATCAGAACTCCTCCTCTTATTCTCAGACGTAGTTCCCAGCGGGGCGAATCGACTGGATCGAAACGACCGGTTCGGAATCGCGCCCGAAATCAGCGCCGGGGCAGGGCGTTCGCCCTGCCCCGGGAAGCCGTAGGATTTACGGAGTGACGATGGTCGGATACTTTTCGTTGATGTACTTATAGAAGTTGCTCATGGCCTCGTCCTCGGTGACGGTGCCCTTGCAGTACTCTCTCCAGTTGGCCTGCAGGCCCTCGTTGAGCAGCTGGTCATAGATGGTGTGGTTTTCAAACTTGATGTTCTTGGCAAGGTCACAGAACAGGGCGATGTCGTTCTGGCCGCCGAGGAAATCGCTGCCGTAGGCCGGGTCCTGCGCGACAGTCTCGTTGACCTTCTGGTTGTTGGAGAACTGCGCCTCGTTCTTGACCAGATTCGTGCAGACCTCTTCATTGTTGATGAAGGTGTTCATGATATCGGCAACCATGGTGGGGTTATCCGTACCGGCAGGAGCCAGCAGCCACGTGCCGCCCCAGAAGTGTGCCTGCGGGCCTTCGCAGATCGCCCAGTCGCCGAAGCAGCCCTTGTCTGCGTCCTGTGCGTTGCCCATGGAGAAGTTGAAGTACCAGGCCGGCCCGAAGTAGCACATGGCCTTGCCCTCGCCGAACATCTGCGCGGTGCACTCATCGGACCAGATATCGCAGTCCTGCGTGTAGCCGTTGTCGGAGAAGTCCTTCGCCTGCTGCATCCAGGTCTGGATGGCCGGGTCGATCTGGAGGTTGTTGTTCGCGTCGACCCACGGCTCGGAAACATTGTTGGAGAAGACACGGTAGGTAGCGGCCTCGGAGGCGGTCATCAGATAGCCCTTGGCCTTGGCGTCAGCCGCGACAGCATTGAACTTGTCCCAGCTGTTCAGCAGCTCCTGGACCTCGGCGGGATCGTCGGTGCCCAGAACGTCCTTGGCGATGGAGCGGCGGTAAATCAGAGCCGCCGGGCAGCACTGGAAGGATACGCCCTTAACGACGCCGGAAGCATCAGACGCAGCCTGCACGGTATATGCATAGGTGCTGGAGAAATCGGTCACGCCGAGGGCGGTGACGTCCTGCGTGACGGGAGACTCGGTATACTTCTGGATGTAGTCGGCCTCAGCGAGGAACAGGTCGACCTTGTCGTCTGCAGAAGCGTTCTCCTGATTGAGAAGAGCCTCGTCGAGCTTGTCCTGATAGGCGCCATCGGCGCTCGGAGTGATGATCCAGTTGACGGTCACGCCTTCGGGAACGGTGTAGTACTTCTCAAAGAAGCCCTTGAACTCTTCGTTCCAGGCGTAGATGTTGAAGACCTTGCCTTCCTCGGAAGCAGGTTCCGCGGCGGGTGTCTCTTCGGCGGCGGTGTTTTCGTCGGTCTTGGCAGGCTCAGCCGTATCCGTGGAAGCGGCGGGCGTGTCGGTCGTCGTTTCCTTGCTGGCGCAGCCTGTAAACACAGCTGCGAGCATCAGAACTGCAAGAAGCAGCGCAAGATACTTTTTCATTTGAATTCCTCCTGTAAAAAATAATAGTTGACAGTTTGATCTATGTGCACTGCCTCACGGCAGAAAGCACCATACTTAAATCGCACGGACAGAGCATCCCTCTACCAGCTTGCCCGGAATGAGGATCCGATCGACCAGCGCGGTACGCGGCTTTTCGATGAGTTCGATGAGCTTCGCGGCAGCGGTCTTGCCAAGCGCGGCCGTATCCTGACGATAGGTGGTCATCGCCGGATTCGTAACGCTTGCAAGCTGGATGCCGTCATAGCCCGCCGCGCTGACGTCTTCGGGAAAACGAAGGTCCATGCGGCGGATGGCGTTGCCGCCGCCGATGCTGGAAAAGTCGTCCGGCATCAGGATGCAGGTCGGCGGCTCCGGCAGCTGAAGCAGCTCACGCGTCAGCTCCGCGCAGCGGTCGGGGTCATGGTACACGCCCTCGCGGACGTACTCCTCCGGGATCTCCAGTCCCAGCGCGTCGCAGGCGCGATAGAATCCCGTCAGGCGGTTTTCCGTGACGGTAGTGCGTTCACCGTGGATAAACGCGATGCGGCGGTGGCCCTTCGCATAGACATAGCGGACCAACTCCTCCATGCCGCGCACATTGTCGGAAACGACGGCGGCGCGGTTATTGAAGACGTGATCGATGGTCACGACCGGAAGGCGGGAATTGACCAGCTCCAGCACCTGCGGATCGTTGAAATCGACGCAGGCGATCACCACGCCGTCGACGCCTCGGTACTGGCAGTGCTGCAGGTAGGTCGTCGCCTTTTTGCCGACGTTGCGGTTGATGAAGGTAATGTCATAGCCGTTGGCCTCGGCCTCGACCTTGAGACTTTCGAGCACGGCGGAGAAATATTCATGCGCAAGGCCGCTTCTGCGCTCATCAACGAACAGAACGCCGATATTATAGGTGCGGTTCGTTTTGAGTGCACGGGCGGCGGAGTTTGTCATGTAGCCGAGGGAGTCGGCAGTCCTGCAGATCAGCTCGCGCGTCTGTTCTCCGATATCCGGCTGTCCGGAGAGGGCTTTGCTGACGGTCGCGACCGAAACGCCGCAGGCCTTTGCAATATCCTTCATAGAAACCATGCCGGTCTGCCTCCATTCTGTCCGCGAGTTTCTTAATCGTTTTCGTAGCTTCAAAATAGCTGATTCTGCACAAAATTGCAAGGGTAATTTTTGATTTTTTAGTGTTTAAAACAAAGTTTGGCTGTTCTGCTCAATTTGTTCACGTAAATTTAGCAAATTTGACAGCTAAACTTCTCCGAAACTTGCTCTGTGCCTCTCTTCCCTTCCTGAAAATCATGTTTTTCAGAAAGAATCGCAAAATATGTCTTGCATTTTGCGCAAAAAGCCGCTATTGTAATGGTACATATCCGTTATATTGACAACTCAAACGATTTCGAATTCTGTCGGTACGCATCAGCCTGCCGGCATAGGAAGGAGTTCCAGATGCAATTCGGCCATTTTGACGATCAGCAGCGGGAATATGTGATCACCGACCCGCGCACACCGCTTCCCTGGATCAACTATCTCGGCAGCGAGGATTTTTTCACGCTCCTGTCCAACACGGCAGGCGGCTACTGCTTCTATCGCGACGCGCGGCTGCGCCGTCTGACCCGCTACCGCTATAATAACTGCCCGGTCGACCAGGAGGGGTTTCATATTTATATCAAAGACAGCAAGACTGTCTGGAATCCCGGCTGGCAGCCCACGAAAACGGAGTTGGACCGCTATACCTGCCGCCACGGTCTCGGCTACAGCGTGATCGAGGGGCAGAAGAACGGCGTTTCGGCCGCGCAGACGCTGCTGGTTCCGCAGGGTGAAAACTGCCTGCTGATCCGGCTGTGCCTGAAAAATGAGACAGACATAAAAAAAACGCTCGATGTGTTCCCGTATGTGGAATTCTGCCTCTGGGACGCGATGGACGACAGCTCCAACTTCCAGCGGAACTTCTCGATCGGCGAGGTTGAGCTGGAACCGGAGGCCATTTATCACAAATCCGAATACCGCGAGCGGCGGAACCACTATGCCGTGCTCTGGGCAAACCGTCCGTATGACGGCTTTGACACCGCACGGGACGCCTTCATTGGCCCCTACGGCTCCCCCGCCCTGCCGGAGGCTGTCGCCGCCGGGTGCTGCACCGGTTCCATCGCTCACGGCTGGGCGCCGGTCGGCGCAATGCAGTTCCATCTGGAGCTGTGCCCCGGCGAGTCGCAGGAGCTTTTCTTTGGTCTTGGCTACGTAGAAAACCCGGAGGGCGAAAAATTCTCCGCACCCGGCGTGATCAACAAGACGCGCGCACATACCATGATCGAAACGTACCGCACAGCGGCACAGTTTGACGCTGCAGCGGATGCGCTGCGCGGATACTGGGACACGCTGCTCTCCAACTACCACGCCGAGACCGGCGACAAGAAAGTCGACCGGATGGTCAACATCTGGAACCAGTATCAGTGCATGGTCACGTTCAACATGAGCCGCTCAGCCAGCTACTTCGAAAGCGGCATGGGGCGCGGCATGGGCTTCCGCGATTCGTGTCAGGACCTGCTCGGATTTGTACACATCATTCCGGAACGGGCGCGGGAGCGCATTCTGGATATCGCCGCCACGCAGTTTGCAGACGGCAGCGCCTATCATCAGTATCAACCGCTCACGAAGAAGGGAAATCTTGCAGTCGGCAGCGGGTTCAACGACGACCCGCTGTGGCTGATCGCGGGCGTGGACGCTTACTTGCGCGAAACAGGCGACTGGTCGATCTTAGAGGAAAGCGTCACGTTTGACTGTGACCCGGACAACGCCGCGCCGCTCATGGAGCATCTGCGCCGCAGCTTCCGGTTCATCTGCACACACCTCGGCCCGCACGGACTGCCGCTCATCGGCAGAGCCGACTGGAACGACTGTCTGAATCTCAACTGCTTCTCCGCCCACCCCGGCGAGAGCTTCCAGATCACCGGTCCCAGCGAAGGCCCGGTCGCGGAGTCGGTGTTCATCGCCGGAATGTTTGTCAAATACGGCAGGGCTTACGCCGATATCTGCCGCCATCTCGGTCTGGACGCGGAAGCGGCAGAGGCAGCCGCTGCGGCGGATACGATGGAAAAAGCGGTGCTGGAAGCGGGCTGGGACGGCGCATGGTTCCGCAGGGCCTACGACGCGTTCGGCGCGCCCGTCGGCAGCAAGGACTGCGCCGAAGGGCAGATCTTCATTGAGCCGCAGGGCATGTGCGTCATGGCCGGCATCGGCAAGGAAACCGGCGAGGCTGCACAGGCGCTGAAAAGCGTGGAAGATCGGCTCGACAGCAAGTTCGGCATCGTCCTTCTGCAGCCGGCCTACACAAAATATTATCTGAATCTCGGCGAGATCAGCTCGTATCCGCCCGGATATAAGGAAAACGCGGGGATTTTCTGTCACAACAATCCCTGGATCACCTGCGCGGAGGCCGTCCTGGGGCGCGGCGCACGCGCGTTTGAGACCTATCGGAAGATCTGCCCGGCCTATCTGGAAGCCGTCAGCGAGGTTCACCGCACGGAGCCGTATGTCTACAGCCAGATGGTCGCGGGCAAGGATGCGCCGACCTTCGGCGAGGCCAAAAACAGCTGGCTGACCGGCACGGCGGCATGGACGTTCGTGTCCATTTCGCAGGCTATTCTCGGCGTACAGCCGGAGCTGGACGGTCTTCGCATCGACCCGTGCATCCCGCCGGAATGGGCACGCCTGACGCTGACCCGACGCTTCCGCGGCGCACAGTATTGCATCACGGTCGAGAATCCGGGCGGCGCGGAGCATGGCGTGCAGGAGCTCTATGTGAACGGTGTACGGCAGGATGGGAATCTGATCGCGCCGGCTGCGCCAGGCAGTGTTGTTTCGGTACGCGTGGTTCTGGGAGGCTGAGATGGCGTTTCGAGAGGATTTCGTCTGGGGCGCGGCGTCAAGCGCCTATCAGACCGAGGGCTTCCCGCGAGCGGCCGGCAGCGGGGATAGCATCTGGGACGCATTCTGCCGCCAGCCCGGCGCAATTGCCAACGGTGAGGACGGTTCGGTTGCCTGCGACGGCTACCACCGCTTTGCAGAGGACATTGGGCTTTTAGCCTCGCTCGGCTTATCCGCTTACCGGTTTTCGACAAGCTGGGCGCGGATCGACCCGAACGGCGACGGCCATTGGAACGAGTCGGGGCTCCGGTACTATGACCGTGTCGTGGACTGCTGTCTTGCAAACGGCGTTACGCCATGGATGACGCTCTATCACTGGGAGCTGCCGCAGGCGCTGGAGGAAAAGGACGGCTGGCAGAATTCTGAGACAGCGGCGGCCTTTTCCCGCTTTGCAGCCATGATGGCAGCGCATTTCGAGGGCCGCGTTTCCCACTTTATCACGCTCAACGAGCCGCAGATCGTGCTCAAGCTTGGATACGCGGACGGTATTCACGCACCGGGGAAGCGGCTTTCGCTTCCGGAACTCGTTTCGTGCTGGAAAAACCTCATGCTGGCGCACGGACTTTCCTTCCGGGCCATCCGGAAAGCCGCGCCGGAAGCTTTGATTGGCATTGCCTCCACCGGCAAGCTCTGCTATCCGCACAGCCCCGCCGACGAGGACGCCGCGCGGCAGGAGACCTTCCGCCTGACGGATTCCGACTGGATGTTTACGCACCCGATCGTTTTAGACGCCGTATGCCTAGGCCGCGTCAAACCGGAAGCGGGAGCGCTTCGCGGCCTTTTAGGCGCCGTCACGCCCGCAGAATGGGACACGATGCACGCCGTTCCGGATTTCATCGGCATCAATTCGTACAACGGCAGCGAGATTGCCGCCGGGCCGGATGGTGCACCAGTCTATCTGCCGCGGCCGCAGGGCTTTGCCCGCACGGCGCTCAAGTGGCCCATCACGCCGGAGATCATGGAGCATGGCTATGCCTTTCTCTTTGACCGCTACCGGCTGCCGCTCTACGTGACGGAGTGCGGACTGAGCTGTAATGACCATATCTACCTTGACGGGACAGTTCACGACGTGGATCGGATCGATTTCCTTCATCGCTATCTGCTCGCGCTCCGCAGAGGGTGCGAACATGCCGACGTCCGTGGCTTTTTTCACTGGTCGCTGACCGATAATTTCGAGTGGCACAGCGGCTATGCCGAGCGCTTCGGCCTGATCTATGTCGACTATCCGACGCAAAAACGGATTCTGAAGGACAGCGCGCACTGGTATGCGCGGACCGCCCGGGAAAACGGCAGAAATCTGTAGCTATTCTTTGTTTACAGCGGCGCAGATTCTGCGCCGCTGGTTTTCTGCCTTGACCCAAACCGTGACCCAAACGCGGAAAAATCAGGTGGAATTATTCGTGCAGGAAAGGACGCCGCTGTGAAATTTTCCGAGCGGAAAGGTGCGGAAATGACCTGAAATGTCCGCGAAAAATATCCGACCAACCTTCGGGACCAAGAGGCCTCGGGTTCGAATCCCGACACTCCGACCAAATCCGGCTGAAATCTTCTGATTTCAGCCGGATTTTTCTGCATATTCCGAACTTTTTCCGATGAAGAATTTTGTGACTTTTCCGTTTGACCCAAACGCGACCCAAACGGGAATCCGGAGCGGAACGCACCGGAAGATAAATTTTGCCGCCTGCCGGAGCAGTTCTGGCAGGCGGTGTGTGCTTTTCTGTTCATTTTTTGTCGTTATCCGACGCTTGCCATGAAGCCGCTGATCTTCTGCGCGGCTTCTTTTTTCATGCCTGCTGTCACATGGGTGTAAACGTCCAGCGAAAATTCCGCCGAGGCATGGCCGAGGATCTCCGCGACTGTTTTCGGGTCGATACCGCTTTGAATTGCCAGCGTCGAGAATGTGTGTCTGAGATCATGAAATCTGACGTGCTCCTCAATTCCGGCTTTTTCGAGCAACTTCTTATGAATCCTTCCAACGCAGTCCGGACCATACATTCCACCAGTCTTAGGCGACGGGAACATATATGGGCTGAACGGGTGATTCTTGCGGTCTTCGACCAGCAGTCGAATCGCTTCGTCGCTGAGATAAATCTCCCGGACAGAATTTTCCGTTTTCGGTTCTGTCACGACCAGCTCTCCCTTGCCGCGCGACACAGATTTTGATACAGTCAGCGTCTTCGTCTGCAAGTTCAGGTCGCTCCACAGCAGCGCCACCAGTTCGCCGCGCCGCAAGCCGGTACTCAGTTCCAGATAGAACATCGGCAGGACGCCCCATTCCTCCGCCGCTTTCAGGTAATCCCGAATCTTCTCCGGCGGGATAATCTGCATTTTCTTCTTTTCTTTCTTCGGCAGGCGGCAGCCGTTTGCGGGATTGTACGGAATCAGCCGCTCCGTCACCGCCTGCTCCAAGCACTGCCGCAGCATCGTGTGCAGTCCGCGAATCGTCTTATTGCTGAGACTCAGATCGTCCATGTTTTCGTACCGCTGCACTCTACCGTACGCTTTCGTCTCGTTGTAGAATTTCTGGATTTGCAGCGTTGTGAGCGCCGTCAGCTTGATGTCCCCGATGCGCGGCTTGATATGCTGGTCAATGTAGTTCTTATAATATGCCGCCGTGGATGCTCGGACGGATGGCTTTGCGTAGTTCTCATACCAGAGCTGCGCCCATTCCCCGACTGTGTAATCTCTGCGTTTCGTCACATCGATCTTTTCGAGTTCCTCCATTGCTTTCCGGAGTTTCTCCTTGCACTCGCGCTGCGTTTTGGCGAGGACGTTCTTCGCGATTGGCTTCCCCGTCTCCGGATCGATACCTGCCGTGTAGCGTCCTTCCCAGCGTCCATCTTTCCGCTTGCGGATATTTCCTTCTCCATTTGCCCGTTTTTTTGCCATGTGCATTCCCCCTTTCTTTTGCTGAATCAACAACTACCACGCGGGAAGCAGAATAGCTACCTCCCGCGTGGAGAGTTATCAGAAAGTTATCATTTGTGTTCTCTTTGTCTATGGCGGCACAGATTTTGAATCGCCTTACCAGCTCATCGACATGGTGCTGCTCGTCTGCTCGTGATCGTCCGCCTTGTGTCCGGCGGCCATGCGCATCCGACGCAGCTTGGCGAGGCGTTTGCGGTCGATCTGGACGCCGCTGTTTTGCGGCGCGGGCGCACTGCCTTGAAAGATTTTCCCCATGTGATAGAGCAGCCGCGTTGCCGAGAGCAGAATGTTCGGCGGCTCCTGCCGCTCGATGCGGTCCACGAAAAATCCCGCATAGTCGTGCCCCTGCGCCTGTGCTTTTTGAAACCAGTCGTAGGCGGCATCCTTGTCCTGCGGCACGCCGTCGCCGCTGAGATAGAGCTTTCCCAGCAGGTACTGCGCATGGGGATTGCCCCATTCGGCAGCCATGCGCACATAGGATAAAACACTCACATACCCCGCCGACTATGCGGGAAAAACCTTGAAATATA